>JAEEGL014131303.1_pt1 | contig 65610 bp, 50 predicted proteins | sample 9134231 | NCBI WGS metagenome assembly JAEEGL01 (sample SAMN16246548, study PRJNA631951) | gut metagenome | biome: gut microbiome; feature: rumen; material: fiber-attached | host: Bos | place: Iran: Karaj | collected 2018-10
ATGAAAAAACACATCATTTCTTTGGCAGTTATTGCATGTAGCATGAGCGTTTTTGCCCAACTGCCTTATCAGAATCCAGCCCTTTCTCCAGAGGAGCGCGCCGAAGACCTGTTGCTTCGCCTCAATCTGGAAGAAAAAGTGACGCTGATGCAGAATACATCGAAAGGTATCGACCGTCTGGACATCAAGCCCTACGACTGGTGGAACGAAGCCCTGCATGGTGTAGGCCGTAACGGCTTGGCCACCGTCTTCCCACAGACCATCGGTATGGCGGCATCATGGAACAACGAGTTGCTCGAACAGGTATTCACCGTTGTGAGCGACGAAATCCGTGTGAAGCACCGTCTGGCAAAGGAATCAGGCGATGTGAAACGCTATCAGGGACTAACCTTCTGGACCCCAAACATCAACATCTTCCGTGATCCACGTTGGGGACGTGGTCAGGAGACCTATGGCGAAGACCCCTACCTCACTGGTACGATGGGCTTGGCAGTAGTGCGTGGCTTGCAGGGACCTGCTGATTCTAAGTACGATAAGGCCCACGCTTGCGCCAAGCACTTTGCTGTTCACTCTGGTCCAGAATGGAACCGTCACGTGTACAATGCCGACCTCACCGATCCTCGCGACCTCTACGAAACCTACCTCCCTGCTTTCAAGGACCTGGTTACCAAAGGAGGCGTAAAAGAGGTGATGTGTGCCTACAACCGTTACGAGGGCAATCCTTGCTGCGGAAGCAACCGTTTGCTGGTACAGATCCTGCGCAACGAGTGGGACTATCAGGGTATCGTGGTGAGCGACTGCGGTGCTATCGACGACTTCTATCGCCAGGGATACCACCAGACTGCAATGGATGCTGCTGAAGCTTCTGCTACTGCTGTGCTTACAGGTACTGACCTCGAGTGCGGTACTGCCTATCGCCAACTGGTACAGGCTGTTCAGCGTGGTGAGATCAAGGAGAGCGATATCGACGTGAGCGTAAAGCGCTTGCTCAAAGCACGTTTCGAACTTGGTGAGATGGACGAGCACACCCCTTGGGATGACCTGCCTACCTCACTGCTCAACAGCAAGGAGCACCAGCAACTCGCTCTGAAGATGGCCCGTGAGACAATGGTACTGTTGCAGAACAAGAACGACATCCTGCCTCTGAAGAAGAACCTCACCGTAGCTGTGATCGGCGCCAACGCCAACGACTCAGTGATGCAGTGGGGCAACTACAACGGCACCCCTGCAGCTACTGTCACCCTGCTCAAGGGCCTGCAGAATCGTCTGCCTAAGTCCAAGCTCATCTACGTTCCTGCTTGCGACCTCACCTCCGACAGAGTGTTCAACAGCCTCTTCAATCAGTGCTACAACGCTTCTGGCAAGGGCTTTGAGGTAGAATACTGGGGCAACAAGGACTTCAACGGCCCATCCATCGTGAAAGGCCGTGAAACCACCCCTTGGACTAAGTATACCGAAGGCAACACCGCCTTTGCAGCAGGTGTACCTCTCCAAGATTTCTCTTGCACTTACAAGAGCACCTTCCACGCTACACAAACGGCTGATGTAGAGATCCGTATTGGTTGCTTGGGCACCACTACCCTCCTCATCAATGGTCAGGAAGTAGAGAAGAAGACAGGCAACCTCAATGCCCTCACCGCATTCTATACCCTCAATGCTGAAGCAGGCAAGAACTACGATATCGAAATACGCTATCAGTATGTTACCTATGCTGGCAAATTCAGCTTCGACATTGGCCTGAACGAAAAGTTCGATGCACAGAAGGTCATCAACCAAGTGGCAAAGGCCGATGTAGTCATCTATGCAGGAGGTATTTCTCCACGTCTTGAAGGCGAGGAAATGCCTGTATCCATTGAGGGATTCAAGGGTGGCGACCGTACCGATATCGAGTTGCCAGCCATCCAGCGCAACCTGCTCAAGGCCCTCAAGGCAGCAGGCAAGAAAGTGGTTTACGTCAACTTCTCAGGTTCAGCCATCGGTATGGTACCAGAGACAGAGTCTTGCGACGCCATCATCCAGGCTTGGTATCCAGGTCAGGCAGGCGGTACAGCTATTGCTGATGTCATCTACGGCGACTACAACCCTGCTGGACGCCTTCCTGTTACGTTCTACAAGAACATCAAGCAGGTGCCTGATTTCGAGGACTACAGCATGAAGGGACGCACCTATCGCTACATGACCGAGAAGCCTCTGTTCCAGTTTGGTTACGGCTTGAGCTACACCACCTTCCAGTATGGTACCCCACGCATCGAAGGCAAGAACGTAGTCGTAGCAGTGACCAACACAGGCAAGCGTGCTGGCGACGAAGTGGTACAGCTCTATGTCAAGAAGAACGACGAGAAAGACGGTCCACAGAAGACCTTGCGTGGTTACAAGCGCGTGAACATCGCTGCAGGTCAGACCGTGAATGTCAGCATTCCACTCACTGACGAGACCTTCAACTGGTGGGACAATAAGATCCACACCGTACATCCTATGAATGGCGACTACACCTTGCTCGTGGGCGCCAGTTCAGCAGATGAGGACCTCCAGTCAGTAGCCTACACTTTCTAACCTCAGATGCTCATTTCAAGGCATACAATAAAGGGATGCACCAATCGGTGCATCCCTTTATTGTATGCTGTGTTTGATGACAGACTTACTCAACTACCACTACCACGAAAGTGTTGGCAGGAATATAGTCTGAAACGACATTGCCAGATACCTGCAAGGCTATCTCAAAAGGTTTGATGAGGTCTGGACGAGCAATGCTGTTTTCTGCCTCCAGATTATCACTCTGTAGCACAATGGCTTTTGCTTTGCTGAAGGTCTGGTCCTTCTTCAAACCCTCAAACTTGACACTGACATACTGACTGCTGGAAGATGTGTTCGCCACCTTTATATATACCTCGTTGGTCTTAGTGTTGATCACAGACGAAGCAAACAGACCATCCTGATCAGCAGCACCAGTGACAGGCTTGCCATTCATGGTCAACGGCAACACATTGGTGCCCTTATAGGTGCTATAGAGTTGCTGTACATAATACGAAGCCGTACGCACCACACTCAGATTGTCAAACCAAATCAAGTCAGGACGCCACTGCCAGCCCTCCACATGTGCAAACAAAGGAGCATACGTCGCCATATGCACAATATCAGCATTGCGTTCCAAGCCCGTCATGAATGCTGCCTCGAGCAATGCAGGATAGAAATGGTTGTATTTCTTGCCTGAAATATGACAAGCATACTCACCTGCAAACACCTTTGGACCTTTGCGGTCGTAATTATCATAACGAGCTCCTTGAGAGAGGAACCAGTCTGCTGGACGATAGAAATGCTCATCTACTAAGTCTGCACCCAGACGCTTCATCTCGGGCCACAAATAATCAAACTGTTCGCCTTCAGAATTTGGACCAGCACTACCCACAATCTTGATGTTAGGATAAGCTTTGCGTATGGCTTTTACAAACGGTTCAAGGTGCTCAGGATAAGTCTCGCCCCACTGCTCGTTGCCGATAGCGATATACTTGAGGTTGAAAGGGGCTGGATGGCCCATTTCAGCACGCAACTTGCCCCACTCTGTGGTCGTTGCTCCGTTGGCAAACTCAATCAAATCAAGTGCATCCTGCACAAAGCAGTCAAGCTCTTCTACAGGTTGGTGTGCACTTGGGTCGTTGTTCTGGAACTGACAAGCCAGACCACAACTCAATACGGGCAATGCCTCTGCGCCAAAGTCCTCACAGAGTTGGAAGAACTCAAAGAAGCCAAGTCCGTAACTCTGGTAATAATCAGGAAGATGACGATAAGTGAACGTATATTGCCAACGATTCTCATTCAAAGGACGGTTCTCTACTGGTCCTACCGAATTTTTCCAGTTATAACGTGTATCGAGGTCAGTACCTTCTACGATACAGCCACCAGGAAAACGGAAAATACCTGGCTTCAAGTCAGCCAACGCTTGTGCCAAATCCTTGCGCATTCCATTCTCACGACCCATCCAAGTATCTGTTGGGAACAGTGAGATATGTTCCAGATCTACGGCATTCTTTCCTTCCAAGAATATACGCAAGGCAGCCTTCTGAATGGTTTTGGTGGATTTAATCTCTACCTGGTATTTCTTCCAATCTTTGGAGTCTATAGTAATAGACTTCAAGGCGAAAAACTGCATCTCCTCATTGTTGTAGGGGTCACACAACTCCACACGGATCTTCGCAGACTCTCCTTCAGGAACCCTTGCCCATACGGAGAAACGATAGTTCTCACCTTGCTTTAATCCGATGCCGAAAGTTCCGTTGTTTTCAAGTTCGGTAAACTTCGACTGATGGCCTGTATAGCCCAAGCGCACATAATGGGGATTCTTGTCGAAAGGTCCGTCATCGCGCACTTGCACGTTGCCCACCGCCTTCCAGCCTTCCAGAGGTTGTGGAAACTCGAACGAACGGTTGAGCACCTTCTCTGCATACAAGCCACCATCTGCAGCAAAGTTAATATCTTCAAAAAACAAGCCGTACATCGTGTTCTGGATGGGTGCGCCCACCTTATTTAACTGTACGGTCATCTCGTGTGTCTGTGCCTTCAACTGCATAGTTGCCAGCAAACCACACGCCAAAGTTAGGGTCAAAAGTTTTTTCATAAAACATCTGTTTTGTTAATTCAATGAACAAATATAAGTATTTATAGCGATATTTTCATTATCTTCGCATCATAAAAACTAAAATCATCTTTTTTAACAATGAAGAAAACCAATCTATTGATTATGTCAGCAGTATTGACATTAGCCGCATGTAATGGTGGCACACAGCCTGCAGGTGAGACAAATGAGGAGATTATTGGTCGCACAACAGAGCTGAATATCAGCAATAAGCGCATGACTCCCGAGGCACTGTGGGCAATGGGACGCATAGGCGGAATGGCTGTATCTCAAGATGGTGCTAAGGTGGCTTATACGGTAAGCTACTATAGCGTGCCACAAAACAAGAGCAACTCTGAGGTGTTCGTCATGAATGCCGATGGCAGTGACAACCAGCAGATTACCCACACGCCTAAGGGCGAAAGCAATGTGGTGTGGACCAAAGACGGCAAGCTGCGTTTCCTGAGCAGCGAGAGTGGAAGCAGTCAGATCTGGGAGATGGATGCAGACGGATCTAATCGCAAGCAGCTCACCAATTATGATGGCGACATTGAGGGTTTTGCCTTCTCACCAGACGAGAGCAAGGTGCTGTTTGTGAGTCAGGTAAAAACGGTGGCCAGCACAGCCGACAAATACCCCGACCTCCCCAAGGCATCTGGTCGAATCATCACCGACCTCATGTACAAGCACTGGGATGAATGGGTAACCACTGCTCCCCACCCCTTTGTGGCCGACTTCAACAATGGTCTCGAAAACATCACCGACATCCTCGAGGGCGAGCCTTACGAGAGTCCGATGAAACCATTCGGAGGCATGGAACAACTGGCTTGGAGCCCCGATGGCAAGCAAATAGCCTACACCTGTCGCAAGAAGACCGGCTTGGAATATGCCATCTCCACCAATTCAGACATCTATATCTACGACCTCGCCACCAAGCAGACCAAGAACATCTGTCCTGAGATTATGGGTTACGACACCAATCCTCAGTACTCACCCGATGGCCAGTACATTGCTTGGCAAAGCATGGAGCGCGATGGATACGAGAGTGACCAGAACCGTCTCTTCATCATGAACCTACAGACAGGCGAGAAACGCTTTGTCAGCAAGGCTTTCGAGAGTAATGTAGACGAATTCATCTGGAATGCCAATTCACAAGGATTCTACTTCACGGGCGTATGGCACGGTCAGACACATATATATAATATAGACATCGCCAATGGCGACAAGCTCACCAAACTCACCGAGGGCGACTACGACTACGGTACGCTGGCACTTTGTGGCGACAAACTGCTCACCAAGCGCCACAGCATGATGATGGGCGACGAGATCTATCAACTCGACAAAGCCCGTCCAGGCGAAGCATTTGCCGAAGTAAAGCAAATGACCTTCGAGAACCAAGCCATCTACGACCAGTTAGAGATGGGCAAGGTAGAAGGCCGTTGGGTCAAGACCACCGACAAAAAAGACATGCTGGTATGGGTTATCTATCCACCACAGTTCGATCCCCAAAAGAAATACCCTACCCTGCTCTTCTGCGAGGGTGGTCCACAGAGTCCTGTAAGCCAGTTCTGGAGCTATCGTTGGAACTTCCAGATGATGGCAGCCAACGACTATATTATCGTGGCACCTAACCGTCGTGGTCTGCCTGGATTCGGCAATGAATGGAACGAAGCCATCAGTGGCGACTATATGGGACAGTGCATGAAAGACTATCTCAGCGCCATCGATGCAGTGGCTAAAGAGCCCTACGTTGATGCCGACCACCTAGGATGCGTTGGAGCCTCATTCGGCGGCTTCTCAGTCTATTGGCTCGCTGGCAACCACAACAAGCGCTTCAAGGCCTTCATCGCACATGACGGCATCTTCAATGTCGATATGCAGTACCTCGAGACCGAAGAAAAATGGTTTGTCAATTGGGATCTCGGTGGTCCTTACTGGGATAAGCAGAACAAGATTGCCCAGAAGACCTATTCCAGCTCACCCCACCTCTTCATCGACAAGTGGGATGCACCTATTCTCTGCATTCATGGAGAGCGCGATTACCGCATCCTCGCTAACCAGGCAATGTCAGCCTTCGATGCAGCCATAATGCGAGGCGTACCAGCCGAACTCCTCATCTATCCTGACGAGAACCATTGGGTACTGAAGCCCCAGAACGGTGTTCTGTGGCAACGCACCTTCTTCGAATGGTTAGACAAATGGCTGAAATAATAAAAGCTCCCTTCGGGGAGCTTTTTTAATAGAGTCTTTTTAATAATGTCTCGAGAAAATAATAGTCGGCATAAACAATCGGAACATCGATTTCATCATTACAAGGCAAATTGCCAGTAGAGTGCAACAAGAGGAACCTCCTTGCCCTCAGCAATACCAGGATCACGCATATCCCAATAAGGTATCATGTCTTCAGGCAAGTCCTTCTATAGCGCTGTCAACAAAAGAAACTTATGTATTCTCATACACCATCGTGCGCCTCATTTTGCGCCATTTCGATAGAGTCACGTTCTTTTATATATGCATTATGAAGAGAATCCCTCCGATGTATTTCTTCAGGCGTCATAATAGGTCCAGATGGTCTTTGATTATTAACCAAGAGGTTAATGATCGCACAAATAATCAATAGTACAACAAAAACAATAGCAATAATAATTCTTATAGTTTTCTTGCTCTTCTTATTATCTTTATTTTCTTTGTTTTCTTCACTCATTGTTCAATTCATTTTGACTATGCAAAAATAATATTTATTTGAATCTCGGCAAACAAATAAATGGAATTTTAGTTTAAACTAATGCTTTGCCTAAAAGTGGCAAGATACTGCTATCTATCGAAGCGAAGTTTGCTTTCTATCGTTCCAAAGTTCACTACCACTCGTCGCGATGCTTCCCGTCACCCGACGCAGTATCTCCCATACCCCCATAGGAGATACTGCGATGAGTGATAACAGATACTGCAACGACCCATAGCAGATACTGCGACAACCCATAGAAATGCCTGGAATGAAATAATAACTAAAAATAAGGTATCATAAGCTGATTCCCCATTCCAAGACAGGTGTAACACATACCTTCCCTCTTCCATTTTGTGGGAAGGAGCTTTTTTTGCCTCTCCTACTCTTAATTTTCAATGATTATTTCGTATCTTCGCGAGGAAAAACAACCTTTTATAGAAGTTATATCATATTTGACACATGAAAATGAAAAGACTATTATTGCTTGTGCCTGTCCTACTCCTAACATTGGGTGTGCTGGCTGGACAATACCGCAACTTCAGGGCTACGGCCTACATCATGGCGGGGGACGTGAACCGAATAGGTACGGTGGAGAACTGGGAAAAGTCGTGGAACGAATTCTCCAAAAACCTGAAACTGGACAAAGTATACATCGAGACGTTCCGTGATATGACGTACTCGGATGACAAGGCGCTGGATGCTGCCATCCAATTCTTCCGCTCAAAGGGGGTGCAGATATCTGGTGGCATCACCTACAACTGGCGTGGGGGCGTGCGACAGCGCTGGGAGAGTTTCTGCTACAGCAACCCTGAACACCTGGCCATCATCAAGGATGTGATTGAGCGTACGGCTGCACGTTTTGACGAGATTGTGTTGGATGACTACTATTTCACCAACTGCAAGGATGACCTCTGCATTGAGGCTAAGGGCGACAGGTCGTGGGGCGATTTCCGTTCTGACCTGCTGGACCGTGTGGCGCGCGACTATATCGTGGGACCTGCACACAAGGTGAACGCTAACTGCAAGGTGATCGTGAAATATCCTAACTGGTATGACCATTTCTATGGTCTGGGCTTCGACCTGGCGCATGGGCCTTATACCTTTGATGGCGTATATACGGGCACTGAGACGCGTGACCATACCAGCGAGCAGCATTTGCAGGCGTATGAGAGCTATGGCATCATCCGCTATTTCGAGAATATTCGTCCACAGCACAACTTAGGTGGATGGGTGGATACGGGCGGTGCCTCCTACCCTGACCTCTTTGCCGAGCAGCTTTGGCTGACGCTCTTTGCCAAGACGCCTGAAATCACACTGTTCAACTATGCGGGCATGACGCGTCCGTTCCGTTCGGTGGAGCGTCCGTGGGCGCAATATGGACCAACTCTTGACCTGGACGACCTGCGGGCTGAGTCGGCCAAACGTGGGGTGAGCGAACCCACCTGGGGCCGTGTGGCGGAATATGCTTACCAGAAGATTGACGCTGTGCTGGGGGCATTGGGACAGCCTAAGAGCATTCCTGCCTACAAGCCTTACAATGCTGGGGGCGAGGAGTTCCTGCACAACTACATGGGTATGGCGGGTGTGCCTGTTGAGATTGTGCCTGAGTTCCCTACCAAGGGCAATATGGTGTTGCTGACTGAGGCTGCTGCTGCCGACAAGGACATCCTGTCGAAGATGAAGGCGCACCTGAAGAAAGGGGGTGACATCGTGGTGACTTCGGGCTTCTACGCAGCGATGCAGGACAAGGGCATCAAGGGTATCTTCGAGATGCAGGCTACTGGCCGCAAGGCTACTATCGACACAGTGGTGACGGCTGGTCCTTTCGGCAACCGTGGGCCTGCCCTCAACACGGAGGTGCCGATAACCATTCCTGTCTTTACTTACTTCACCAACGATTCGTGGGAGATGATATCTACCTTGGAATATGGCAACGGATGGCCGTTGCTGCACCACAGCGTCTTCTCTGAGGGCAATATCTATGTATGGATCATTCCTGACAACCACAGTCACCTGTATGCGCTTCCTGACCAGGCGCTGAACCTGATTCGCAAGACGGCCTCTCGTGACCTGGGTGTATATATGGAGGGTCCTTCGCAGGTGGCTTTCTTTAACTATGACAACGGTACCTTTGCCGTTCACTCTTTCCACGATACGCCTGTAGAAGTGTCATTTGTGCTTGACAAGGGCAATGGACTCTCTGACATCGCCTCTGGGGAGAAGATCAACGGCGAGAAGCGCAACTTCACGCCTGTGAATGGGCATCCAAGGGAGAACCGTCAGGAAACCGTTGTGAAGGTGATGATTCCTCCACATTCCTTCAGAGCCTTCCGCACCCTTTGAAGTGATACAAGTTTGTTGATACAAAAAACGCCTCCTAATTAATTGATAGGGGGCGTTTTTATTGATTATAAGGTATCTCACTCTTGCGATCTGCGCCAAGCAAAATACTCATCCAGCACACACATAGCAGCTTCGGAAGCTACGGGGGCAGGATATGGACCTTCGCCAGTGAGTACCATCACCTGTGAGTTCTCGTTCTTGAACAATGGCCATGCTGGCAACGATGGATCGTTCTGCTCGCCATTAGGATTGCAGTACTTGGCAAAGTTAGTCCAGTACTTCAGCATGTATTGTGCCAATGCCTGGTCGGTAGGATTGTTGCCTGGCTGCAAGCTCTGGAACACAAAGTTGACATCTTGTCCATGAGGTGAGCGATGACCATAACGGCGATCACCCTCTGGATACATTGGGTCTTGATCGAAGTAATACATATAGACAGGCTTCTTGCCGGTCTGATTCTGCAAGCGTCCCCAAGTCCAGGTACCCCAGCCAAAGGCAGCATCACGCCCAAGATCTCGAGTGGCCTTCTCGACCTTGCCATCTACTAACGGATAAACAGCCAGCAGTCGGTCGGCAAAATCTTCGTAACGCTCACGAGTAGCAATAATGTGTTCCTTGGGATCTTCAGTAAATCCGAAGCTGTCGCCCTCGTCAGCATTATATCCGATAAGCAGTGCCACATCATTGTAGTTGCCTGCCTCATACATCTTGTATTGGTCGTCTGGAATAACATAACCATCCACACAAGGCCAAGCGCCTCCGGTGACAATCGTCTGACGACTCAAATCAGCAGGGTCCAATGCACGCAAGGCTTCAGCGGTGGTAGCACCCACTGACTCACCATACTCGACACCTTCTTTTTCAACTTGTGCCAATGATTTCATGTTCTCGCCTGGATATGACTTAGGTCTGATAGGACCAAATGAGCTACCACTCTGCGAAATGGCTCCACGGAACAAACCTTTTGCTAATGGGGATGCGCACAGCATACTGACAGATATACCACCGGCTGATTCGCCAAAGATAGTGACTTTAGCAGGGTCGCCACCAAAGGCTGATATGTTATCTTGTACCCATTGTAATGCAGCAATCTGATCAAGGATACCGTAGTTACCTGATACATGCTGAGGATTCTCGGCACTGAGTGCTGGATGGGCAAAATAGCCGAGTTTGCCTACACGGTAGTTAATAGTCACCAGAACCACTCCTTCACGAGCAAGGGGCGCACCGTCATAAAACGATGAGGTACCCATTGAGAAACCACCACCGTAAATCCATACCATCACAGGCAGTCTGTCTTTTGCTGATTTAGCAGGTGTCCACACATTCAGGTAGAGACAGTTCTCGCTGGCATCTTTGGGGAAGCCCATGCTGGATAGAGGGCTAGGACCGAACTGGCTGGCATCACGTACTCCCTCCCAAGGGATGACAGGCTGTGGAGCTTTCCAACGCAGGTCGCCCACAGGAGGGGCAGCAAATGGAATGCCTTTAAAAATCATCATGTCGTCTTCCACCACACCTTGTACCAAGCCACCAGTTACTTTCACCAAACCAGGTGTTTTAGGTTGGTTGTTGCAGGCCGTTAAAGCCAGTGTAACCATACAGAATAACAGAATTTTTTTCATCATGCATCTATCTATTTAGGTTTATCTTTCTCACTTGCAAATATAAAGAATTTCTGACAAAGTAGTTTTATTTACTCACAAAAAGTCAAGGGAAAGTCTCTCCTACTCTATAAATAAGTCACAGAAAAAACACCCCTCCTTATCGGGGAGAGGCTGAGAGGATACATCTGTTAGTTTTCTTTCACGATAGGATATAGCTCGATGAACTCTCCCTGATGGTTGATACCGTCATTGATAAGTGCAGCCAGTTTACTGCCCACCGTTTCGATGTCATGGAAACCAGGCAGGACCATGTTGCCATTGAGATCGGTGGTGGTGGGTCCTGGATGTACGGAAAATATCTCAAGTGGCGTGTTGTTCTGTTGGAACTCCATCGCCAGTACACCCATCATGGCATTCTGTGCAGCCTTACTGGCAACATATGCCAACGGATGCCAATAGGGACTGATGGTCGATGGTACAGTGACATTGACAATCCTGCCCTTATTCTTCGTGAGCAGAGGCATCAGCAGTTGGGTAAGATAGAACGTGCCGATGAAATTGACATCGACTGTTCGCTTGATATCTTGCATTTCGGTGTGAAGACCATCGACACTCATGTCGCCTGGAATGCCGGCATTATTGACCAGTAAGGTCAAATCAGGGTATTTTTCACTGATTTCTTGGGCAGCATTTGCCAGATTAGTGGAATTGGACAATTCAACATTTACCCATCCTAATACTTTGATTCCTAAAGATGTTAGCTTATTAATAGCTTCTTCTGCACGTGTTTGTTGACGTGCTCCAATGATAATTTGCCAACCTGAGAGACCCAAGTGTTTGGCAAGGCCGAAACCAATGCCCTTATTGGCTCCAGTAATGATTGCAGTTTTCATATTTAATAATTTTGTTCGTTAATGTTTTAAGCCACAAAGATAATGAAATTAAAAAAAAACTATTAACTTTGTATCATAAAAAAAACTAGTCTCGGAGGGAAATGTAATGAATAAAACAACGAATAAAATAGTTGCCCGTATAAAAGGAATGGAACGGCGTATGCGCAGGGCTGAGAAGGTATTGAGATCAATGGAATATGCGCTGGACGAATGGGACATGATGAATTCAGACATGAAAGTACTAAACAAGTATTTGGGCAGCGAGGAGTGGAAAGCTGACTTAATGGCTGACGAAGAGGGACTGTTGCCTGACAACCTACGTCGTGGGGTACTAAGCGAAGATGGCATCTGGAATTTGCTGGTGGATCAGCGTGTATTGATGCAACGATTGTTTGAACTCATTAAGAAAGAACCAGAAAATTGATCGTCTCCTCTATCCGGACATAAATATTTAAAAAAGTATATTTGCAGTGTATAAATATAAAAGATGGACGAACTGAAACAACTCTATATTTCCTACACCGGACATGAACCTGCAATGATTGAAGAGATGCCTTCATCTGGTTCTAACCGTCTGTATTTCCGTCTGAAAGGAGAACCTACACTGATAGGGGTAAAGGGCGAATCTCTGGAAGAAAACCGTGCCTTTCTGACTATGGCGAAGCATTTCAGGAAAAAGGGATTGCCTGTACCTGAGGTGATGGCTGTCAGCCAAGACAAGATGTTCTATATTCAGCAAGATTTAGGTGATTTGCTGCTTTTCAAAGCGATTGAAAAAGGACGACTGACGCATCAGTTCAGTGACGAGGAGAAGACGCTGTTGAAGAAGACGATGCGTCTGCTGGCAAAGGTGCAGTTCAGAGGTGCCGAGGGGTTAGACTTCAGTGTGTGCTATCCACAGGCTGAATTCAATGAACGTAGCATTTTGTGGGACTTGAACTACTTCAAATATTGTTTCTTAAAAGCTACAGGACTAGCGTTTCAGGAGAACCGTTTGGAGGATGATTTCCAACGGATGGCAGAGGTGCTATTGCAGAGCTCATCGGATACTTTTATGTATCGTGATTTCCAAAGTCGTAACGTGATGATAATGGATGGTGAACCTTGGCTGATTGACTTCCAAGGTGGCAGAAAGGGACCATTCTATTATGATGTGGCATCGTTCTTGTGGCAGGCAAAAGCTAATTATCCTGAGACTCTGCGCCAGGAACTATTGCAGGAATACTTGAATGCTTTGCATGTATATCGCAGGATTGACGCGACGGAGTTCTATTCGCAACTGCGCCACTTCGTGCTGTTCCGTACGATGCAGGTATTGGGTGCCTATGGTTTCAGGGGCTATTTCGAGAAGAAGCCTCACTTCATGCAGAGCATCCCGTTTGCAATGGAGAACCTGCGACAACTGTTGAAACGCCCCTACCCTGAATATTCTTACTTGTGTGAGGTGCTGCAACAGCTTACCGAACTGAAGCAGTTTAAGGACCAGCAGAAGAAGCCATTGGTGGTGAAGGTGATGAGTTTTGCATATAAAAAAGGTATCCCTGATGATACAACGGGTAATGGCGGTGGTTATGTGTTCGATTGTCGTGCTATAAACAATCCTGGTAAGTATGACCGTTTCAAACCGTTTATCGGGTTGGACAAGCCTGTGATACTGTTCCTGGAGGAAGACGGTGAGATACAGTCTTTCCTGAAGCATGTGTATGCACTGGTTGATGCATCTGTGAAACGTTATATAGAACGTGGGTTCACCAATCTGTCGGTATGCTTCGGATGTACTGGCGGTCAGCATCGCTCTGTGTATGCAGCACAACACCTAGCGGAACACCTGAATGAAAAGTTTGGTGTGGAGGTGAATTTGATACACAGAGAACAGAATATACAACAAACTTTGGCTGCAAAATGAAGGCTATGATATTCGCTGCAGGCATAGGTTCACGCCTGCGTCCTATAACTGACAGCATCCCTAAGGCGCTGGTGCCTGTAGGGGGTGTTCCCATGATACAGCGTACGCTGCTGCGACTGAAAGATGCTGGCTTCAACGATGTGACCATCAACATTCATCACTTAGGACAGCAGATCATCGATTTCTTGCAGCAGAACGACAACTTTGGAATGGATGTCCACATCAGCGACGAGCGCGATAAGTTGCTAGATACGGGCGGTGGCATCTTGAAGGCAAGACACTTCTTAGAGGGTGACGAGCCTTTTCTGGTGCACAATGTGGATATTTTGAGCGACATAGACTTAGGGCACGTGTATGAGAGTCATGTGCAAAGTGGTGCCGATGCTACTTTGTTGGTAAGTGACCGGATTACTACCCGAAAGCTGATGTTTGACAAGGATGCGCGCTTGCATGGATGGATCAATAAAACCTCTGGCGAAGTAAAGCCCGAGGGGTTTGTGATGAATCTTGAACTGTATCGAGAACTGGCTTTTGAGGGCATCCACGTGATTTCGCCCACCATATTTAATTTTATGGGTGAAGGCACTGAGTGGCTGGGAAATTTTTCTATCATCCCATTTTACTTGTCGGTGTGCCAGCAGTTGCACTTGCGTGGCTATGAGTTGAAAGGCATTACATGGTTTGATATTGGTAAACCTGAGACGCTGCAAAAGGCAAATGAATACTATAGAAAGTAATGCTTTATAGTTTGTTTGTCAATTATGAATAACAATTTAATAGAAGAATTTTCAATAATAATCTAAATTAACTATAAAATGGAAAAAGGAAACAAAATTATTGAGGCTGCGATTATTGCGCTAGGCCTCGTAGTATTGGGGTACTGCCTGAAGGCAGGTATTGACAATTTTGTAAACAAAGACAGACAAGTTACGGTGAAAGGTCTCTCTGAAAATGAGGTGCCTGCCAACACGGTAACGTGGCCATTGAGTTTTTCACAACAGGGCAACGATTTGCCTTCACTCTACCAGAGTGTGAACAAAACACGTGACATTATTGTGCGTTTCATCAAGGAAAATGGGCTGAGTGAGGACGAAATCACAATGAACTCTCCAACAGTGTACGACAGAAACAGCAATATGTGGAGCGAGAACAAGTCTCCTTACCGCTATCAGATGACTGCCAGCATCACCGTAAAGACCAAAAAGGTGGACGAGGTGCGCAAGGCTTCAGGCAAGATTGGTGAGTTGCTGAATCAGGGCATTGCCATCGATGAGGGTTATATAAATTATGACTTCACTGAGTTCCAGGAAATGAAGTTAAAGATGATGCAGGAAGCTATCAAGAATGCTGAGCAGGCTGCTTTGCAATTTGCCGAGAACAGCAACAGCCGTTTAGGTGGCATTATGCAGGCTACACAGGGTACCTTCTCAATTGAAGATCGTGATGAAACAACGCCTTACATCAAGAAGCTTCGTGTGGTAACTACTGTGACGTATTCTCTGAAAGACTAAACATGATCTTTTACTTCTCAGGGACAGGGAATACGCGTTGGGCGGCTGTCCAATTGGGTTTTGGCACAGGTGAACGGTTGTTCTTCATCCCCGATGAGATGAAGGGCGACTGTCACTATGTGCTGGAGGAAGGCGAACGATTGGGCTTTTGCTTTCCTACACATGGATGGATGCCTCCAAAGATTGTACGCAACTTCATCAGTCGTATGACAATAAATGCCGAGGGGCACTACTGTTATGCACTAACTACTTGTGGTGATGACATAGGGCACTGCATGAAGGAACTACAGAAGGCGTTACACCATCAAGGACTGCATGCCGACAGTGTGTTTTCTCTCACGATGCCTGAGAGTTATGTGTGTCTGCCTGGGTTCAAGACTGACTCAAAGGAGAAGGTGCAGCGAAAGATGGCAAAGGCATGTGAGGACTTGAAAAATTTTATTGAACTTATTAATGAGCGATGTGTTGGCAAAGAGCTGGTGTTTAAAGGTATACTACCCTACATCAAGACTTATGTGCTGGGCATACCTTTCAACAAGTGGCTGATTACCGACAATCCTTTCAAAGTGGATGCTGATTTGTGCATTCATTGTGGGAAATGTGCCAAAGCATGTCCGGTAGCAAATATCAGCATGGAAGGAGAACCTGTACTACCCCGTTGGCACCAAGATGGAAGCTGCACCAATTGCCTAGCTTGCTATCATGTATGTTCTACACATGCCATTAACTATTGGAATACCCGAAAGAAAGGACAGTATTACCTTCCTTAAAAAAAGACAGAGAAATACTCACGTATTCCCCTGTCTTTTTTTGAGAATGTTAATTTCTATACTCTCAAAAATCCAACTTTAACCTAATAAAACTAACCTATTACTTTTTTACCTAAAAACTAATTTTATGAATTCCCAGAATAATGCACTTAGACCTTTAATCTAATTCAACGATGCAAAGATATGGATAATGTTTTAAACTTGCAAGCAAAATTGAAAAATAATTTGCAAATTGTTGCAAACTGATAATAAAAAGAATAATTTTGTCAATAATCATAAAGAATAAACAAGTAATGAATTCGAAAGACCTTCAATCTAAAATGAGTAATGTGCGATGGATTATCTGTATTATGTTATTCATCGCTACCACAGTTAACTACCTTGATCGCCAAGTGCTCTCGCTGACTTGGAAAGATTTCATTGCACCTGAATTCCATTGGAGCGATTCTGACTATGGTAATGTAGCAGCAATCTTTTCAATCGTTTATGCCATAGCCAATATTTTCTCTGGTCGCATCATTGACTGGCTAGGCACCAAACGAGGATACTTGTGGGCAATCGGTATTTGGTCTGCTGGTGCCTGTCTTCATGCGCTCTGTGGATGGGCAACCGAGCAAGTGGTAGGACTTGATGATGCTGCCGGTATGGTGAGTGCTGTAGGTGAAACAGCTTCGCTGATTGCGATGGTGAGCGTGTATTTCTTCATTGCTGCACGTATCATATTAGCTTGTGGTGAAGCTGGTAATTTCCCTTCAGCTGTAAAGGTAACGGCTGAGTACTTCCCACAGAAAGATCGTGCATTTGCCACCTCTATCTTCAACGCAGGTTCTACTGTAGGTGCCTTGATTGCTCCACTGAGCATTCCTTTACTGGCACGTTATTTCAAAAACATCGGCATAGGCAACGGTTGGGAAATGGCTTTCATAATTATCGGTGCGTTAGGCTTTATTTGGATGGCTTTCTGGGTGTTTATCTATGACAAACCAACAGACCACAAGGGTGTTAACGCTGCCGAGTTGGCTTACATACTGCAAGATGGAAGTAATGTACAGGAACAGCCAGAAGAAACTGACAGTAATTTGTCTAAATACACGGTGATGCAATGTTTGAAGCTGCGTCAGACTTGGGCAATTCTGATAGGTAAATTTGTAACGGATTGTGTGTGGTGGTTCTTCTTGTTTTGGACACCTGCCTATCTGTCTGATGTCTATGGACTATCCTCTGATAATCCGACAGCTCAGATGTTGATTTTCGTATTGTATGCTATAACAATGTTGTCGCTATATGGCGGTAAACTGCCTACCATCATTATCAACCATACTGGTTGGAATGCTTATAAATCACGCATGAGAGCGATGTTGGTATTTGCCATATTCCCTTTGTTGGGCTTGTTTGCACAGCCTTTGGGCAACTACTCTTATTGGTTCCCTATCATCTTGATAGGTTTGGTGGGAGCAGCACATCAGTCTTGGTCGGCTAACCTTTATTCTGTGGGTAGCGACCTCTTCCCACATCGGGCTATTGCCACGATTACGAGTCTGAACAGTGCTGCTGGTGGTTTGAGCTCATTCCTCATCAACTACGGTTCTGGTAAATTGTTTGATTATGCCGATGCCACTCAAATGGTATTTTTGGGATTCCAAGGAAAGCCAGCAGGCTACTTCATCATCTTCTGCTATTGTTCTGTGGCATACTTGATAGGATGGATTTGCATGAAGGTACTGGTACCAAGATACAAACCTGTAGCATAATGTTCTAAATCTGATAAACTATAAAAGCTGCTGTAGCAGCTTTTATAGTTTTAGAACGGATAGCCCACAGCAAAGTGGAAGGCAAAATCTCGGCTAAACTTTGGATGTAAGATCGGATATCGGTAGCGACCACTGGAATAAGCAGGATTGATGGCCTTCATACCACCATCGAATCGCAAGATAAAAAAGCCTAAGTCGATGCGGAAACCAATACCATAGGCTACAGCTATTTGCTTATAAAACTCATTGAATCGGAACTGACCTCCCGGCTGACTATCATAGTTTCGCAGGGTCCACACATTGCCGGCATCAATGAAAGCAGCACCTGCTAATTTCCAGAACAAATTGGAGCGATATTCCAGACTGCCTTCCAGCTTCAGGTCACCCGTCTGATTCATGAAGTTGCCATCACCAGCAAAAGAACCTGGTCCAAGGCTACGAACAGACCACCCTCTAACGCTATTGGCACCACCGGCAAAATAACGTTTCTCAAAAGGGATCATCTTGGCATTACCATAAGGTACAGCAATACCGAATGTCAAATGGTAGGCAATAGAGTTGCGATTATCAATAGCGATATTCTTGGCAAAATCGAAGTCGGCCTTGATGTATTGCGCAAACGGAATGTTCAGGATGGAATATTCACCGTCTTTGTTCTTACGCATATTTGTCAGTTTCGCCAATCCATAAAGCCAGTTACCTGCAGCCTCGATACTGGCACGCAAGGTATAAGAAGTACCGTTAAAGATATTTGACGCCATGTTTGCTCCACGATTATTATATATGAAGGTGTAGCCAGAGCGAACAATCAAGCGATCCTCATAGTTGTAGCGAACAATATAGTTGTCCTCCTGATTAATATATTTTTCATAGAAATCAGGATGAATCCAAGGCATATACAGGTAGTTGACATCTAACAAATCAATACGATGGCGCAAGCGCTGCTGATTGAAGCCCCACTGGTAGCTCCAGCCTGTTGAGGCAATGATTCGCGTAAACTCTGGGCGCAGCTGATAGTTATACCGCATTTCGAAAAGTGTGTTGGCACGAATACGGTTGACGAAGCTATGACTCAAGAATGGGAACAAGATACGAGGAAAGTTAATCGATGCTTCGGCACTTAATTCCGTATAGCTCTCATTGCGATAATCACCCTGTAAACCCGATACTGCTTCGTAGGCACCCCTTAGTCGCAAGGTAAGTGTTTCGGAACCTCTGAATAAATTGCGGTTGCTAAGCGACACAGCTGCAGCAGCACCCAAGTCGCCAGCCGAGTTGGTACCTTCTATCTCGAACGACACAGAGCGCAATTTGTTTTTGGTAAGCTGGATATAGGCATCCACAAACGAAGAGTCATTGCGTAGCTGTTCATCAAAGCGAATATTGGTATATCGCATTACAGACAAACGGTTGAAATTCTGATAGGTTTGCTGTACATCATTGCCACTATACAACTGACCTTTTTGAAGGCGTTGGTTGCCTAACAATATTCGGGGACGAATAAAAGGCTTGCCACGATAGAATATTGGATATCCCTTGTAAAGCATAGAATCCTCCGGCAATACATTGTCTCCACTCTCCATTGCGTTATAATCGGTAAGGAAACTTACCTGATTTACATAATACTGAGGATGATTGGCCTGCACACTATCAGCATTTGCCCTGTAGGGTTCCAAGTGCATAGTGAGGTCCACAAGATAGGTGTTGCGGGTAGTATCAGCTGAATAGGTAATGTATTCCTTATTGAAACGATAATAGCCGTTCTGCTGAAGCAAGGTGGTGATGCGAGTACGCTCATTATCCAGTACATTGATATCCATATTCATGCCTTCACTGAGCAAAGTGGCAGTTGTGTCTTTACGCATATAGTTCCAAATAGTTGTATCAGGAATGTCATATTGGATGGAACGTACTTTGTATGCCCTACCCGTTTTGATATCATAGGAAAGCATGATTTTCTTGCCATTCACCTTGGTGCCTGCATCTACAGTGGCACCCATATATCCTAGATTGCGTACAGCCTTTTCCACCTCTTGGCGCGAGCGTTCTGTCTCAAAAGAGTCGAAAATAACAGGAGCATCACCTACCCTTCGCAAAGCCCGATTTATCCATTTAGTAGTATCGCGCCCAGACATATTATAGATATAGAGCTGTGTCTTAATAAGATTAAACCACTTTGTGTTAGGCTGTTGACGGATAAACATATTGAGGTCGCTTGGCTTCACGTCTTTATTGTCGCTGTGAATTACAACCTCATCGAGCAAGTAAGCGCCCTCAGGCACATACTTGGTGGAAGAACAACCTGCTACAAAGAGCAAGGTTATAACCCACAACCAAAAAAAAGTTATATGTTTTATCCGTTTATTCATATATTGCTCAGACTAGAGAGCCCTTGTCAAGCATTTTTTCGGTTGTAAATTTAGCGGTTTTTTCTTAGAAAAGCAGTATATTTGCATAGAAAAAAGCAACGTATGGCAATATCGAAGAACAAAATCAAGTTTATCCGTTCGTTGGAGCAGAAGAAAGTACGGAGAGAAGAACGTGTTTTCATTGCAGAAGGACCCAAACTGACAGGCGATATATTGGGGCATTTCCATTGTCGATATCTGGCGGCTACTGCCGATTGGATAGCAGCTCACCCAACACTGCAAGTTGATGAAATAGAAACTGCCACAACAGGCGAGATAGCTCGTGCTAGTTTGCTGAAAACGCCCCAAAATGTGATTGCTATCTTTGACCAACGAGAGGAACAAACTGATCTTTCCGTGATAGAGAAGGAGCTTTGTCTGGCTCTTGATGATGTGCAAGACCCTGGTAACCTAGGTACCATCATCCGTATAGCTGATTGGTTTGGCATTGAAAATATATTTTGTTCACAAGGCACTGTGGATGTGTATAGTCCCAAGGTCGTGCAGGCCACAATGGGTGCTTTATCTCGTGTTCACATGCACTATGTTTCACTATCTGAGCTAATTGGTAGGCTGGATGATAGTGTGCCCGTATATGGCACATTGCTTGATGGCACCAACATCTATATGCAAACGCTGAGCCCTACCGGCTTAATAGTAATGGGCAACGAAGGCAACGGAATTACAGCAGAAGTACGAAAGTTGATTAACAGAAAATTATATATTCCCAATTATCCAGAAGGGCGAGATACATCAGAATCGCTGAATGTAGCGGTAGCTACAGCCATTACTTGTGCGGAATTTAGAAGAAGAAAATAAATCGGGTTATCTTTCCTTAGCGTGCATGCGTATCAGCGAAACATCCTCAACTAACAGCATACGTTTTTCAGATTGCTCTGGGAGATAAATGAAGCCATATACCTCACGTATTTTTCCATTTTCTTTGCTGTGCAACGTCAAAGTATGTTTGCCATCATCAAAGATGTAATGCATCTGATTGATGATGCTGTCATTGCGATAACGAATTGAAAGTGCCATCACAGCCACCTCATCAGAATTAATCTGCTTGTCTTTCTCATCAAAATAACGAAAGCGAGCATTAAAATGCAGAGTGTCACCCTCTTCATAGTTGGCATCGTTCTCATAATCGAATGTCAACAAGTTATCATAAGGATGATTAGTAAGACTGAACATTTTCATACCCGACCAAATGTTCACACTATCACCACTTTGCGTAACACTACTACCCTGTCCACTGATAGATATAGAACGTTCCAATACCCTTTTCTCATCCTCTATGCGCTTGATAACTTTCTGGTATACCTTGTCAAATGCTTCTGGATGACGAGAATACCACGATAAGGTGGAATCGAATTGTTCTTCAGTAGTATGATGCTTTTTAAAAACATTCAAATAATAAAGCGTAGCCTTGTACTTATCAGAAGGCGACACAACTTCACCCAATGCCTTAGCTGCATGATAGTCATACAGCACTTCCTCCATCTTACTGTCGCTCAATATACTATTAGGCCTTTCAGGACCACAAGCCACAATACACGCTATAAAAAATAGTATGTTAAGGCACATCGGTATGGTACGCATGAATTTCATGACTTCTTGGATTTCAGTACATCAAAGGCATGGTTCACATATCTTCCATAGAAGATGAGCAACGCCACGATACCTACTGAGATACATGCGTCAGCGAAATTAAAGATAGGACTGAAAAACACGAAATGTTGCCCACCTACAAAAGGCATCCAGGTGGGCCATTCGGTTTCTATAAGAGGGAAGTAAAACATATCTACCACCTTGCCATAAAGCAGCGGTGCATAGCCGCCATCTTGAGACGCATAGGTAGCTATTTGTGAAAAAGTACTCTCAGTAAACATCACACCATAGAGTATGCTATCAAATATATTTCCGAGTGCACCCGTGAGAATGAGGCTCACACACACAAGGAAACCTGTCTTTAAGTGAGCTTTCACAAACTTATACAGACACCACATTATAACAGCCACAGCTATGATGCGAAACGAAGTGAGAAACAGTTTGCCAAAGATTTGCATACCGAACGCCATACCGTTGTTTTCGGTAAAGAAGATGTAGAACCAGTCTGTCACACGTATGCTTTCATGCAGATACATGTGGGTCTTAATATAGATCTTGATACACTGGTCTATTAGCAATAATAGCAATATCAATATAACTGATATACTGCCCTTTTTAATAGTTTTTCTCATCATCTACTTTAAGCGTTCAAAACGTCTTGTTTATCTGTTTCTTTTCGCTTCAATGCTCAATGTAGCATGAGGTACTGCACGCAGACGTTCAGCAGGAATCAGTTTGCCAGTCTCACGGCAAATGCCATAAGTTTTGTTCTGGATGCGTACCAATGCAGCCTGCAGACTCTGAATAAATTTCTGCTGGCGCTGTGCCAAGCGAATCGTTTCGTCTTTGGTCAGTGCATAGGCATCATCCTCTATCACCTTATAAGTAGGTGACGTATCTTCAATACCATTGCTATCAGACCCATTTAAGCTGGCCATCATCTGGTTGTAATCCCTTTGAGCCACTTCTAACTTCTCCAGAATAATCTGCTTAAACTCCTCTAATTCGGCGTCGGAGTATCTTGTTTTCTCTGCCATATCACAACACTTTTTAGATTAAGGTAATTATTTTCTTATTTAAACTTTTTCAATCTTCACCTCCAGTTCATACTCGTCCATATCAAGTTTTACAGCATCTTCCACTTTATCGGCCAGTACAAGGCTAGCGCCCAACACCTGGTTGCAAATATAATCCTTAAATGCCATAACAGCATTGTCTGTTTGCTCGTTCTTAGATAAAGTGATATTAATCTTGTCAGTAATTTCCAAACCGCTTTGTTTACGAAGGTTCTGTATGCGGTTCACCAATTCACGTGCAATACCTTCTTGACGCAATTCTTCAGTAATGGTTACCTCGAGAGCTACAGTAAGTTTGCCTTCGTTTGCCACCAGCCATCCTGGGATATCTTCGCTGAAAATTTCCACATCAGCAGCATCAACGACAGCATCAACACCATCCAGCACGAAGGTAAACTTACCTTCTTGCTCCATACGGTTGATGTCTTCCTGACTCATTGCTGTTACAGCAGCAGCTACTGCCTTCATCTGTTTGCCAAACTTAGGACCTAACTTCTTAAAATCACACTTCACTCTTTTTACAAGAATGCCAGTAGCGTTATCCACGAAATTGAGTTCTTTGACGTTCACTTCGTTCTTCACCAAGTCTTTCACGGCCTCTATGTGAGCACGTTGTTCCTCATCATTTACTGGTACCATCACGCTCTGCAGTGGCTGACGTACCTTGATATTTACTTTACGACGCAAAGCCAATACCATAGAGGTGATTTGCTGTGCCATTTCCATGCGAGCCTCCAGTTCCTTGTCTATCAACTTTTCATCGCAAACAGGAAACTTAGCCAGATGAACAGACTCTACATTATCTCTGCCAGTAACAGCTGTCAGGTCTAAATACAACTTATCAGCATAGAATGGAGAGAATGGAGCCATAAGCTTTGCCACTGTTTCCAAACATACATAGAGTGTCTGATAAGCTGCCAACTTATCCTGTGTCATACCACCACCCCAGAAACGTTTACGATTCAGGCGAACATACCAGTTACTCAGGTTATCGTTTACAAAGTCCTGAATCAATCGACCTGCCTTTGTAGGCTCGTAATCGTTGAGGTTGGCATCCACATTCTTAATCAGCGTATTCAGTTCTGAGAGAATCCAGCGATCAATCTCTGGACGTTCGTTTATTGGCACATCTGCCTCAGCATACTTAAACCCATCAACGTTAGCATAGAGCGCTAAGAATGAATAAGTATTATACAAAGTACCGAAGAATTTACGACGCACTTCCTCTACACCGTCCACATCAAATTTCAGGTTATCCCAAGGAGATGAGTTGGTAAGCATATACCAACGTACCGGATCGGAACCAAACTGTTCAATCACACCAAATGGATCAACAGCATTGCCCAAACGCTTAGACATCTTCTCGCCGTTCTTGTCTAACACCAAACCATTTGATATAACGTTCTTGAAAGACACACTATCGAACACCATCGTAGCAATGGCATGCAGGGTGAAGAACCAACCACGAGTTTGATCTACGCCCTCAGCAATAAAATCTGCTGGGAAAACCTTACCGCTATCGAGCAACTCCTTGTTCTCAAATGGATAGTGAATCTGTGCATAAGGCATAGAACCAGAATCAAACCATACGTCAATTAAGTCAGCTTCACGCCTCATTGGTTTGCCAGAAGCAGACACCAAAGTGATATCATCTACAAACGGACGATGCAGGTCAATTTTATCATAGTTCTCAGTAGAATAAACGCCAGGTACGAAACCTGCATCTTTATAAGGATTAGAGGTCATCACACCTGCAGCTACCGCCTTCTCTACCTCATTGTAGAGTTGCTCAACACTATCGATGCAAATCTCCTCACTATTATCTTCTGTACGCCAGATTGGTAATGGAGTACCCCAGTATCGAGAACGGCTCAGGTTCCAATCATTCAGATTCTCCAGCCATTTTCCAAAGCGTCCTGTACCAGTACTTTCTGGCTTCCAGTTTATGGTTTTATTTAACTCAATCATTCGCTCCTTGCAAGCGGTTGAGCGAATAAACCAACTGTCCAATGGATAATAAAGAACGGGCTTATCAGTACGCCAGCAATGAGGATAATTATGCACATGCTTCTCAATTTTGAACGCCAAGTTGTCGGCCTTCATCTTCATACAAATGAAAACATCCAGACTTTCTGTTGCTGCAGCTGCCTTGTCGTCGTACTTTCCATTAACGGTAAACTGAGGATCATATGCATTCTTCACCCAACGAGCCTCATACTCCTTGTAGATATCATAGTTCACGCATTGACGTACGAAATCTTCATCCAAATCAGCAGTATCAAAGAATTTTCCCGTTAAATCCACCATTGGTCGATATTCGCCTTTCTTGGTATACATAAAGATAGGAGGAATTCCAGCATTGCGGGCCACGAAAGCATCATCAGCACCAAAGGTAGGAGCAATATGTACGATACCTGTACCATCTTCAGTGGTTACATAGTCGCCAGGAATCACACGGAAAGCTTTATCAGCGGCCTCGTGCCACTTGCCTTCAGCATCTACCTCAACAGGCTTCACAAACTTCAGCAACTGTTCGTACTTCATTCCTAACAAATCAGTACCTTTGTATTCGCCTACGACTTTGAATGGCACCACCTTGTCACCCTTCTTATAGTCTTCCAGAGGCATATTTTCACCTTTCTGGTTGAAATGTGTATAGAGCAACGCCTTTGCCAGAACAGCTGTGATAGGCTCACCCGTATAACTGTTATAGCTCCGTACAGCTAAATAATCAATCTTTGGTCCCACGCAGAGCGCAGTGTTTGATGGCAATGTCCATGGAGTGGTTGTCCAAGCGATGAACACAGGAGTACCCCACTTCGCCATTTCCGGTTTTGGATTCAGCATCTTAAACTGCGCTACAACAGTAGTATCTTTCACATCGCGGTAGCAACCAGGCAAGTTCAACTCGTGTGAGCTCAAACCAGTACCAGCAGCTGGAGAATAAGGCTGAATAGTATAACCTTTATACAGCAACCCTTTCTGGTGTAACTGAGCCAACAGCCACCATAGGGTTTCGATATAACGATTGTCGTAAGTTATATAAGGTTCGTCAGTATCTACCCAGTAGCCCATTTTGTGAGTAAGATCAGTCCACTCCTTGGTGAACTTCATTACATCTTTTCTACAAGCGGCATTATACTCTTTCACGGTAATGGTTTTGCCAATATCTTCCTTGGTGATGCCCAGAGCCTTCTCCACACCCAGCTCAACAGGTAGTCCGTGGGTATCCCATCCTGCTTTACGCTTCACCTGATATCCCTTCATGGTCTTAAAACGACAAAAAATGTCCTTAATTGAACGGGCCATCACATGGTGAATACCTGGCATACCGTTAGCTGAAGGTGGACCCTCATAGAACACATATGAAGGACAACCCTCACGTTCAGTCATGCTCTTCTCAAAGATGTGGTTTTTCTCCCACAGAGCCTGCACTTCCTTGTTGATATTCGATAGGTTGAAGTTTGTATATTCAGCAAAATTCTTACTCATTATATCGTTTTTTTTATCAGTTTACTTATTAACAAGGCGCAAAGATACACCTTATTTCTTTAATAACAAAAAATACACGTTGAAAAGTTTATAACCACCAAGTTTTAGAAATTATGTTGCCAATATCCTTTCTAATCCGAAAAGGGTTTTGTAAATTTGCAGTTCTAAATATTAATTTGATTAATTATGGCAATAGTAAAACCATTTAAGGGCATACGTCCACCACAGGCGCTTGTTGAGCAAGTGGCTTCACGTCCCTATGACGTACTGAACTCTGAAGAGGCTCGCCAAGAGGCCAAAGGTAACGAAAAATCACTGTATCACATCATTAAGCCAGAAATTGACTTTGAACCAGGAACAGATGAACACGACCCTCGTGTTTATCAAAAAGCTGCAGAGAATTTCCAAATGTTCCAAGACAAGGGATGGTTGGTGCAAGATGAGCAGGAAAACTACTACATCTATGCACAGACTATGAACGGCAAAACACAATACGGCTTAGTAGTTGGTGCTTATGTACCCGACTATATGAACGGCATCATCAAGAAGCACGAACTTACCCGTCGTGACAAGGAAGAAGACCGAATGAAGCATGTGCGCGTAAACAATGCAAACATCGAACCTGTGTTTTTTGCGTATCCTGACAATGCTCAACTTGATGCTATAGTAGCTAAATATACTGTAGAGAAACCCGTATATGATTTCATTGCTCCTGGAGATGGTTTTGGACATAAGTTCTGGATTATTGACAAGCGTGCTGACATCGATGCTATCACGCAGGCATTTGAACAAATTCCTTATCTTTATATAGCTGATGGACATCACCGTAGTGCTGCTGCAGCCTTAGTAGGTGCTGAAAAAGCTAAACAGAACCCTCATCACAAGGGTGATGAAGAATACAACTACTTCATGGCAGTGGCTTTCCCTGCATCCCAGCTGACCATCATCGATTACAACCGTGTAGTGAAAGACCTCAATGGTTTAACAGAAGCAGAATTCTTGGATGCCCTAAAAGAAAATTTCGATATTCAGGAGATGGGTACAGAGATTTATAAGCCTGCAAAGCTACATAATTTTTCTCTTTATTTAGGAGGCAAATGGTATAGCCTTACTGCTAAGCCTGGCATATATAACGACAACGACCCTATCGGTGTGCTAGATGTTACCATCTCTTCTAATTTGATATTGGATAAGATATTGGACATCAAAGATCTGCGTTCTGACAAGCGTATCGATTTTGTAGGTGGTATCAGAGGTCTTGGCGAACTGAAACGTCGTGTTGACAGTGGTGAGATGAAGGTGGCATTGGCACTCTATCCTGTAAGCATGAAACAACTAATGGACATTGCCGATAGTGGTAACATCATGCCTCCAAAAACCACCTGGTTTGAGCCTAAACTCCGTTCAGGCCTCGTTATCCACAAACTGGTATGAACGAACAGGTAAATTTAGAGATATATTCTGCAGACTTGGATTCTGGTCTGGAACTGCAATATTCACAAGAAGGAGTAAGAGCGGGATTTCCAAGTCCCGCTCAAGATTATACTACCGATGCTATCGACCTGAACAAGGAACTTGTACGGCATCCCTCTTCCACTTTTTATGCCCGTTGTATTGGTGACTCGATGAAAGAATGTGGCATTGACGAAGGTGACTTATTAGTGATTGACAAAAGTCTCGAACCTAGCGAGGGTGATATCGTAGTGGCATATATTGATGGCGAATTCACTTTGAAACGCATCCATATAGAGCCTATTCACAATTGCCTGATACTCATGCCATCAAATCCTGAATATCAGCCCATCAAGATTACCGAAGAGAACAATTTCATCATCTGGGGCATCGTTACCTATAATATCAAGCGACATAAAAATTAATGTACGCGATAGTTGACTGCAACAACTTTTATGCTTCTTGCGAAAGGGTGTTCAACCCAGATCTCCGTAATAAGCCCATCGTCATCCTGAGCAATAACGATGGTTGTATCATTGCTCGCAGCAACGAAGCTAAAGCCTTGGGCATTAAAATGGGAGGTCCTTTCTACCAAGTGAAAGATGTGCTCGAGCAAAACGATGTGGCAGTATTTAGCAGCAATTACAACCTTTATGGTGATATGAGCAGAAGAGTGATGCGTATGCTTTATGAATTTTGTCCTGATGGTTTCTCGCAATATAGCATCGATGAAGCATTTCTCGACCTGAACAATATGGGTACCCCCGAAAATCTTCATCAGCTTTGCATCCAACTGGCAAAAGAAGTTGAGCACAGTACGGGCATCCCAGTCTCCATAGGCATGGCTTCCACCAAGACATTGGCTAAGATGGCGAGCAGCTTTGGAAAGAGACACAAAGGATACCAAAGTTGCTGCATGATAGACACTGATGAGAAACGGGTGAAAGCCTTACAACTCTTTCCCATCAAAGATGTTTGGGGTGTGGGTTGGCGTAATCGTGACAAGCTTGAATACTATGGCATAAAAACAGCCTGGGATTTAACGCAGAGAAGTGAAGGATGGGTGCGTAGCCTTATGCACGTCACAGGCGTACGCACCTGGAAAGAGTTACGTGGCATTGACTGCATCGATATTGAGGAACTACCGCACAAAAAAAGTATCTGTACAAGTCGCAGTTTTCAAGGCGAAGGACTTTCTTCGCTACACGATGTAGAAGAGGCAGTAGCCAACTTTGCCGCAGCCTGTGTACACAAACTAAGGGAGCAACACACTTGTTGCACCTCACTCACTGTATTTGCCCACACTAGCCGTTTCCGCACCGACATACCATCCAGCTATATCTACCGCTGCGCCAATTTGCAAGTACCGACTAATAACCTGCAAGAGATTGTGTCTTATGCCGTGAAACTCTTGCGTGCAGAATGGAAGTCAGGTACCTATTTCTACAAGAAAGCAGGCGTGATTGTGTGGGATATTTGTCGTGATAGTGCCATACAAACTGACCTTTTCGACTCTATCGACCGTTCCAAGCAAGCAGCACTGACAAAAGCTATTGACGAAATTAATCGCAAAAACGGCCACAACATGGTTCGTGTGGCCGTACAAGGTTATAGTAAAAAGTGGCATTTGAAAAGTGAGCATCTCACGCAACAATACACCACTAATATCAATCAAATCATCAAAGTCAAAACCGATTAGTTGTTCACCATCCCATCATCTCCTTCAGGAAAGGCGTAAGTTCACTGGCCATCTTCTCTTGTTGCTGTACGGAGGGGTGATAATCGGCTCCATAGCCCAAACTGCCATTCTGTGCAGGGAACGTAAATCGATACACCTGCTTGTCGCCTTTTTTGTTAATCTCTGCTACCACATTGTTCTGTGCATCCTCTACGTCCTTCATCCGTTGTCCTGATAGCATACAGCCACTTAACATCACAATCTTAGCCTGCGGATAACGCTTACGCAAGGTTTGCAAAAAAACAGCATACGCATCACGCAACTTTGTCTTGCTATATCTTCCAGCCGAAGTGTCATTGGTACCTAGGTTGATACAAACCAAATCAGGCGTAAAGCGACTATAATCCCATATTTCCGTAGTATCATTAAAATTGGTGTAATCATATAAGGCTGGCATAGCGATTTCGGGGGTCCCTTCATACGGACCATTATAGTTTCTGAAGATGCCGATGCCACTTCGTGCCACCACCAAGTACTGAGCATCTAAAGCCCTTGCTGTCAAAGAAGCAAAGCTTAAATAGTGGTTTTCTGTCTCATATTTGAAATGATCTGTTTCTTCAGTAGCCTCCACACCGTAACCGCAAGTGATAGAGTTGCCAATAAACTCAATTTTGCGTGTTGGTAAAGCAGGCGCGTCTGTCAAGTCTTTGTCTGGATCGAGAATGAACCCATAGAACTCGGGCTTCAATTCATAACCTTCTGTTATATGCATCAGTTTTATAGTATGCTTCCCTTCTGGTAATCCTTCTGCTAAAACCACCACTGTATCCTCTGGAGTGAAATAATCCACCTTAAAAGGCTCTTGCTCATCAATTTGTGCCATATAGAAAGCACTCTTAGGTTTTGCCTTCATTCGAATAGATGTACCCTCAAAACCTGCAATGATCTGCACGCCAGGATAAGTGAACAATGGCGCTTCTGGATTCGTAAAATTGACCCTACCCACATACTGAATACGTGCATCCGATGCAGGCACATCAGTTACTGTTGCTGATTTACCAGCAGAGCATCCCAGCATCGCCACTAGGCATACTCCCCATATCAATACTGTTTTTCTCATAGTTCATTAATTATATGCCACAAAAATAAGTGAAAATTATCAAATTATATAAAGATTTGCTATTTTTGCACACATAAAAAACTAATTCAACTGAACTCATGAACAAAAGAGAAATATATTTGGCTGGCGGTTGCTTTTGGGGTACCGAGCATTTTTTCAAGCAGATTCAAGGAGTCATCTCTACTGAGACAGGTTTTGCAAACGGACACACTGAGCATCCCACATATAAGGAAGTTTATACTGATACTACAGGCTATGCAGAAACGGTAAAGGTGGAATACGATGCCGATGTGGCCGACCTCCGTTTCCTGTTAGAGCTCTATTTCAAGGCCATCGACCCTACCAGTTTTAACAAACAAGGTGAAGATGAGGGTACTCGCTATCGCACAGGCATCTATTATACTGATTGCAGTGACCTGCCCATTATCCAGCAAGTGTTTAACGAAGTGGCGCAGCAATACGACCGCCCCTTAGCTGTTGAGGTACTGCCTCTAAGCAATTACTACGCTGCTGATGAATATCACCAAGACTATCTCGACAAGCATTCCGATGGCTATTGTCACCTCAGCCCTGCACTATTTGAATTTGCCAGAAAGGCAAGAAGGAAATAAATTAGGCTGCTCAGTTCGAGCAGCCTAATTTATTATCTTTCGTTAATTACCGGCACATTCACAATGCGAATATCCTTATAATATCTTCTCGATTTCCTTTGCCACAACCTCCATACTGTCGGTAGGTTCGAAGCGAGCCTTCACCAAACCCTTCTTATCAATCAGGAACTTTGTGAAATTCCACTTGATGTCAGGAGAATCTTTATAGTTTGGATCAGCCTTTGACAACATCTCATCCAGAATTTTCGCAATGGGGTCATTCATGTCGAAACCGGTAAATGACTTCTGACTCTTCAGGAAGGTGAAAAGCGGAGAAGCCTTATCACCATTGACATCAATCTTCTTAAACTGTGGAAACTTAGTAGCATAGTTCAACTGGCAGAACTCATGAATCTCTTCTGCAGTTCCAGGAGCCTGTTGTCCAAACTGGTTGCAGGGGAAGTCGAGGATATTAAAGCCCTGACTACGATATTTCTCGTAAATCTGCTCCAACTCGGTATATTGAGGGGTAAACCCACAACGGGTAGCAGTATTCACAATCAGAATCACTTCGCCAGCATATTCTTTCAAGGACACATCACGGCCTTTCCTGTCCTTCACGGTGTAATCGTAAATAGTTTTCATTCTTTAGTATTAAATTTATTGTCCTACTTTTAACTTGTTACAACTATATTTTTTTATGCAGCACAAAAATAATGATAATTCATCATTACGGCAAAACAATTTCCTTAAATATCATTAATAACTATCGCTTTTTTGAGTTGATAATCTGTAACCTCAAAACCGACAAATTGTCGCTCTATAATCATGATGTTCAGCCATTTTGACTGAGACTTTCAGTTGGCAAGCAATTTGCGCTTTATGGGGCAGAAAGTCAAGCACTAAATATAACAAAAAGAAAGGAGAATTAGCTATGAATTTCAAAAACTATACAATCAAAGCACAGGAGGCTGTGCAAGAAGCTGTGAATCTGGTAGAACGCCAGGGCCAGCAATCCATTGAACCAGTGCATCTGCTCAAGGGTGTGATGCAGACTGGTGAGAACATCATGAAATTTATCTTCCAGAAACTGGGCATGAACGAACAGCAGGTTTCCCAAAGATTGGATCAGGAAATCAGCAAACTGCCCAAGGTTCAGGGAGGTGAGCCCTACCTTAGCCGTGAAGCCAATAGTGTGCTGCAACAGGCAGAGGACATTTCCAAGAAAATGGGTGATGAATTTGTTTCCATCGAACCCATTGTTATGGCATTGCTCAAAGTAAACAGCACCGCTTCCACCATACTGAAAGATTCAGGCATGACGGAGAAAGAGCTGGCCAGTGCCATCGACGAACTGCGAAAGGGACAGAAAGTCAACTCACAGTCATCGGAAGACACTTATCAGGCTCTCGACAAATATGCCATCAACCTGAACGAAGCCGCACGAAGCGGCAAGCTCGATCCTGTGATTGGACGTGACGATGAGATTCGTCGTGTGCTGCAGATTTTGAGCCGACGCACCAAGAACAACCCTATCTTGATTGGTGAACCAGGTACTGGTAAGACTGCCATCGTAGAGGGTCTGGCACATCGTATCCTGCGTGGTGATGTACCAGAGAACCTGAAGAACAAGCAGGTTTATTCTCTTGATATGGGTGCCCTGATTGCTGGTGCCAAATACAAGGGCGAGTTTGAGGAACGACTGAAAGCCGTCATCAACGAGGTCACTAAATCAGATGGCAACATCATCTTGTTTATCGATGAGATACACACACTGGTAGGCGCCGGTAAGAGCGAAGGCGCTATGGATGCAGCCAACATCCTCAAGCCTGCATTGGCACGAGGTGAGTTGCGCAGCATTGGTGCCACCACCCTCGACGAATACCAGAAGTATTTCGAGAAGGATAAGGCATTGGAACGTCGTTTCCAGGTAGTGATGGTTGATGAGCCAAGCACTCTCGACACCATATCTATATTAAGAGGTTTGAAGGAGCGTTATGAGAACCACCATCACGTACGTATCAAGGATGACGCTATCATTGCTGCCGTTGAATTGAGTAACCGTTACATCACCGATCGTTTCTTGCCTGATAAGGCCATCGACCTGATGGACGAGGCTGCAGCCAAATTGCGAATGGAGATTGACTCCGTGCCTGAGGAGCTGGATGAAATCACCCGCAAAATCAAACAGTTAGAGATTGAGCGCGAAGCCATCAAGCGAGAGAATGACGAACCTAAGCTGCAACAGATTGGCAAAGAACTGGCTGAGCTCAAGGAGCAGGAAAGTCAGTACAAGGCCAAGTGGCAGAACGAGAAGACGCTGGTCAACAAGATACAGCAGAACAAGGTGGAAATCGAGAACCTGAAGTTTGAGGCAGAGCGTGCCGAGCGCGAAGGCGACTATGGCAAGGTGGCCGAGATTCGCTATGGCAAGCTCCAGCAACTCAACCAGGAGATTGAAGATACCCAGCGCAAGCTGCACGAGTTGCAGGGCGACAAGGCGATGATCAAGGAGGAAGTTGATGATGAGGATATCGCTGAGGTGGTGGCTCGTTGGACGGGCATCCCTGTTAGCAAGATGATGCAGAGCGAGCGTGAAAAACTGTTGCATCTGGAAGACGAACTGCACAAGCGTGTCATTGGTCAGGACGAAGCCATCAAGGCCATTTCAGACGCTGTGCGCCGTAGCCGTGCAGGTCTGCAAGATCCTAAGCGCCCTATTGGTTCGTTCCTGTTCCTGGGTACCACAGGCGTTGGTAAGACCGAGTTGGCAAAGGCGTTGGCAGAGTTCCTGTTCGATGATGAGAGCATGATGACGCGTATCGATATGAGTGAGTACCAAGAGAAATTCACCGTATCACGTCTTGTCGGAGCGCCTCCGGGCTACGTGGGCTATGAAGAAGGTGGTCAGTTGACTGAGGCAGTACGCCACAAGCCCTACTCTGTTGTGTTGTTCGACGAAATCGAAAAGGCGCACCCAGATGTGTTCAACATCTTGCTGCAAGTGCTCGATGATGGTCGTTTGACAGACAACAAGGGACGTACTGTAAACTTCAAGAACACCATCATCATCATGACGTCCAACATGGGTAGCAGCTATATCCAGAGCCAGATGGCGCAACTGACCGACAGCAACAAACAACAGCTGTTGGCTGAGACCAAGCGCAATGTCATGGAGATGTTGAAGAAGCAGATTCGTCCTGAATTCCTCAACCGTATCGATGACACTATCATGTTCACTCCGCTGAACGAAAGCGAGATTCGACAGATTGTCAACCTGCAGTTGAACAACGTCAAGCGTATGCTGCACGACAATGGTGTGGAGCTCGAGGTTACAGACGAAGCTCTCAACTACCTCGCCGAAGTGGGCTACGATCCTGAGTTTGGTGCCCGTCCTGTGAAGCGTGCTATCCAGGACTACATGCTCAACGAACTTTCTCGCAAGCTCCTTGGCGAAGAAATTGACCGTACTAAGCCTATCATTGTCGATAGTTTTGGCGAAGGCCTCGTCTTCCGCAATTAAAGTCGACAACATTAAATAATAAAGGCTGCTCTTTCGGGCAGCCTTTTTCTTTTACAATGTATTTTGCTTGAGCTTCTCAACAAAGTCATCAATGCGATTCATCCAGTCAGGGATGCTGATCATCTGCGGACAATGAGGCGAGCACTGGTTACAGTTCGTGCAATGCGAAGCCTGTCGCATTCTTGGCACCGTACGGTCATAGCCCACGAGGAATGCCTGACGAGCCTCACGGTAGTTAGCGTCCTGCTGCGACTCAGGCAAGTAACCCTGGTTCACACACTTGTTGTAGTGCGTCAGGATGCCAGGAATATCCAAACCATAAGGACAAGGCATGCAGTAGTTGCACTGGTTGCAAGGCACCGTTGGATACTCCTGCATCAGGTCAGCTGTCACATACAGGAACTCCTTTTCCTCGTCCGTCAGTTCCTTCAACGGACCAAAGCTGCGGATATTGTCCTGCAGGTTCTCCATATACGTCATACCACTCAGAGCGCAGAACACATTAGGGAACGAACCACAGAAGCGGAATGCCCATGAGGCCACACTGTTCTCAGGCTCAGCCTGTTTCAGGCGCGCTACCAAGTGATTAGGAATATTTGCCAATCGACCACCCAACAGAGGCTCCATAATCACCACAGGGATGTTACGCTTGGTCAGTTCCTCGTACATATATTCAGCCGTCATCGAAGCCCCAACAGCATGATGCCAGTCGAGGTAGTTCATCTGAATCTGTACGAAATCCCAAGGATAATTGCCAGCATCATGCTGCTGCATACACCAGTCAAACGTCTCCTGGTCACCGTGGAATGAGAAACCCAAGTGACGGATTCTGCCAGCCTCCTTCTCTTTCCTCAGGAAGTCATACATGCCATTCTCGAAGAAACGACGCTTAGAAGGCTCCAGACCACCCTGTCCCATCACGTGCATTAGGTAATAATCAATATAGTCAGTAGAAAGCTCCTTGAAAGAATTCTCATACATCGCCTTCGAACCCTCATAAGACTGCGTTCTTGGGTCAAAGTTCGACAATTTGGTAGCGATATAATAAGACTCACGCGGATACTTCTTCAGCGCATCGCCCGTAGCCTTTTCAGAGAGGCCCATACAATAAGCAGGTGATGTGTCGAAATAGTTCACTCCGTGCGCAATAGCATAGTCTATCAGTTCCTCCACACGCTCCTGGTCAACGCCCTGAGGTCTGCCGTTGGCATCATTGATCATCGGCCAGCGCATACATCCGTAGCCCAAGAGAGAGATACGGTCGTTATGCAAGTTAGGCCAGGTACGATATGTCATCTGGTCAGTAGGCACAGGCGTAGTGTGATGACCAGCAGGGTCATACATCGCATCTTTCTTGGGTGCACACCCCGTCATCGTCATAGCGCCAGCTGCAGCTCCTGCTCCCATCAAGCCTAAGAAGTGGCGACGGCTGATAGCTCTTTTTTCATTCTCTTTCATACGTAATACTTTTATCTTTTAATCTTTATGTGCAAATATAAATAAAAGAAAAGAAAAAACGCCTCTTTTCCACTCAAAAACGAAAAAGAGGTGCTAATAACGAAGAATTGAGACCTTCAGCATACGCCAGAAATAAGCCACAAAAAAAGTGCACCCCTTTTCACAAAGAAGCGCACAAGGTATTATTCTAGGAAAATCCCATTGGGATTTTCGAGCGGCAAACGGGGTTCGAACCCGCGACCTTCGGCTTGGGAAGCCAACGCTCTGCCAACTGAGCTACTGCCGCAATCACGTCAAGTGGTGTGCAAAGATAGTGCAAGCCGAAGACAGAACAAAATATTTTTATATATTTTTTAATGTTGCCTTTCTATATCCCATTCCAGTAACATGACAAATAAGGCGTCCCTCTTGGTTGGTCACCCTTGCCTCAGCAGAAGGAATTTTATGATGGTCAGCCACCCACACCGCTTCAGCTCGAAGGAGATCACCCACATTGGCACTCGAGACAAAAACGATGTTATTGCTGATACCAAAAGTAAGTCTGCCACCACTATTCACCAAGGCAGCGATAGCCAAATCAGCCAACGTAAAGAGTGCCCCACCCTGACAAACGCCACCGCCATTCAGGTGTTCTGGCATCACCGTCATCTCAGCCACCGCATGCTGTTCATCTAACTCAGTTATCTTACAACCAGCATTAGCTGCAAACTTATCACGATTCATCAAATCCAATACATCCATCGCTCACGACTTCTTGTCAAGTGAATTAATAGCGTCTAAGTCTAACGTCAATTCCATCCTCTTTCAGTTGAGCAGGTATTACGCTTACATCCGTCTGACTGAAATGATAAGGGAACAGCACTTTCGGTTTGATGAGCTTAGCAGCACGTACAAACTGTTCAACAGTCATCGTAGGACCATTGCAAGGGAAGAAAGCAACATCGATATCCTTGATAGCATCCATCTCAGGAACATCCTCCGTATCACCGGCAAAGTAAATACGCAGACCATCTATGGTCATGATATAGCCATTGTCACGTCCCTTCGGATGCTTGGTCAGGTTAGCTTCAGAGTAGTTATAGGCAGGCACAGCCTCTACCGTAAAGTCATCGGCAATTTGCAACTTGTCACCATTGACCATCACTTGTCCGGCGCCAAACATATCAGCACAACGCTTGTTCATTATCAGCTGCGTCTTTTCAGTTGACAGCAATTTGATGGTCTCTGCATCATAGTGGTCGCCATGCTCGTGTGTCACAAAGAGATAGTCTGCCTTAGGCATAGCAGTATAATCAACCGTCCTATCACGCAATTTCGACACAGGGTCAACCTCAATCTCCTTTCCATCATACACCACACGTACACTCGCATGCATCAAAGCATATATTGTCACTTTCTTTCCACTCTTAGTTGAGAACACATCAGTCTCATAATTACTCTGAACATCAGTAGTCTCAGGGGCAGCTACTTCTTCATTAGCTTTCTTGTTACCATTACAAGCAACCAATATAGCGGCAGATACCACTGCCATCATTAACAATAACTTTCTCATTTTCTTTATTAATTTATGAATACGACACAAAGATAACGCAAGTCAAACACAGAACAAAATATGTGAGCATATTTTTTTAATTGAGACGAAGTTTATCTTATCTCCAACTCAGTGCAACAGTTATCAGTACCATAATTATTTCTGAGAGGCGATTTATTCTAACCGCCTTGTTCATATCCTCAGTGGTAAGGGGGCGGTCATTGGTACCGATATAGGGTTTTTCAAAAAGTTCATCAAAGTAGATATGAGGACCACCGAAGCGACAGTCGAGGATGCCTGCCAAAGCAGACTCTGGATAACCAGAGTTAGGGCTAGCATGACACTTGCCAAAACGCCTAACGAAGCCTAATAGTTGGGGCTTGCCTGCTGCCAGGACCATGAACAGGGCAGTAAGACGTGCTGGTAAGTAGTTGGCAACATCGTCCATGCGGGCAGCAAAGCAGCCAAACTGCAGGTATCGCTCTGAATGATAGCCTATCATGCTGTCGAGTGTATTGACCATTTTATAGGCCATCATGCCTGGCACTCCTAAAAGTATGTACCAGAATAAGGGGGCAATGACACCATCGCTGAGATTTTCTGCCAAAGTCTCAAGTGCTGCTTTACGTACTTCCTGGTCAGTGAGTTGGGTGGTGTCGCGCCCTACGATACGGGAAACTTGTTGACGACCGTCTTCCAAGGAGCGATCTAATGCGATAAACACCTCGCGTACTTCTCTTATCAGGGTGGTGCCTGCCAAGCAGCAGAATATCAGGATAATTTGGATTACCGTATTAAACCAGGGACTAATAATGGAACAGAGTCTGAGCAACCCCCATGTGGCGAGGAAGGTTAACAGTACGAGGCTTATGGCAAGGAGAGCGCCTTTTATTCTTCTGTGTTGGCCTTTGTTTAGTGCCTTTTCACCCTTTGCTATCATTTTGCCAAAACCGACAACAGGATGTGGGAGCCAGGCGGGGTCGCCTAACCACACATCCAATAACAAACCTACTAAGACTTGAATTGCTTTCATTGTTTTATCCATTCATTAATTGCTGCAACAAGTTGGTCATTTTCTTTAGGATCCTGTGCTGCGATGCGGAAGAAACGATTATCAAGCCCATCGAAGTTGGAGGCATCACGAATCAGGATGCCATGCTCGTTGGCCAACCAATGTTTCAAGGCTGTAGCATTACCATACCGCATTTGCACCAGCATGAAATGCGTGGAGGTGGGCCACACCTGCAAGGCACCCAAGGCATTGAGACTGTCGCGCAGGCGTTGTGCCTCTTGCAAATAGGCATCGACAACAGGCAAGCCTTTGACATCATGCTCTAACAAATAATGTCCTGCCTCTATGGCCAAGGCATTGACGGACCAAGGCATCTTGTGTGTGCGAAGTTGCTGTATCAGATGTGGTGCTGCAGTGACATAACCCAGTCGGATGCCAGGTACACAATAGCGCTTCGTAAGACTGTGCAACAGCAACAGATTGTCGTATTGCAGGGCCTCAGATGCTGTAAAAAGTGGCGCTTGGACGAACCATTCATACGACTGATCGACGACGAACAACACTTGCTGATTTGCTTCAACTAAACTTTGCAAATATCTTTTATCCACCAAATTACCTGTTGGATTATTGGGGTTACAAAGCCATAACATACCTACTCCATTCTCTATGCGGAAACGTTCTAGCTCGGTAGGCAACTGATAAATAGCACTCACCTTGCAGCCATTCATGATACAGGCATCGGCATACTCACTGAAGGTGGGTTGCAACATCTGAGCATGTTGTCCATTGAAGGCATGTGCTATGAGGTAGATGGCCTCGGTGGCACCACTGGTGACCAGTACACTGTCCTTGTCAATGTGGTGCATGCCAGCCAACTTATTCTCCAACGTGTGCGCCTCGGGCTCGGGATAGTTGCCAATCACCCCCATCCTGTCGTGCAGGTGGGCATACAATCCGCTCAGATCTGCATGACTGTAGATGTTGGAGCTGAAGTTCATCACAATGGGATGATCATAGCGATAGCTGTCGTCACCGTGTCCTTCAATCATGGCTCGTAAGTATTTGATAGACCTTATCCATATCTACATGCTGGCGGATATGCATTGCCAGCTTGTCGTACTGATCTTCCTTGAACGCCTGATAGTCAAACGTCTCTGATACTTTATCCATCTTCTCTTGCCAAGGGCGGAGGAGGAAATCAATGAAGACGGGGTTATCGAGGATGCCGTGAATATAAGTACCCATGCATTTGGCATCGACAAAGTATCCGTCAGAGTGACCGTCCGTAAAGGTGTTCAGTGGCGAAGAGGCTGCATCTTGCACAGGTTTGGTTTCTCCCATATGGATTTCATAGCCCTGCATGATACCCGTATCGGCACCATTCACCGCCAAGCGGAAAGTATCTTGGCGCGTCACCTTCTCGCCTGTCATCGAGGTGCTTATAGGCAACAGCCCCAAGCCAGGCAAGCGTTCGATGGAACCTTCAACATGATCGGGGTCGAGCACCTCTACACCCATCATCTGATAGCCACCACAGATGCCCAAGACCGTAGCTCCTTCACGATGGGCACGGATGATGGCTTGCGCCACACCGTTGCGACGCAGTTCGTAGAGGTCGTCGATGGTGCTTTTGCTGCCTGGCAGGATGATGACATCGGCCTTCTGGAGGTCTTCGATGTTGTTGGTATAGAACAGGTGCACGCGTGGGTCCCGCTCCAACACGTTGAAGTCTGTGAAGTTGCTGAGGTGACGCAACAATACCACTGCCACATTCACCTTTCCCTGTTCGACCTGCATCGACTTGGTGGACAGCGCCACACTGTCTTCTTCTTCAATATAGATATCCTTATAGTAAGGCACCACACCCAGAACAGGCACTTGGCAGAGGTCTTCCAACATCTTGACGCCACTCTCAAAGAGGCGCAGGTCGCCACGGAACTTGTTGATGATGATGCCTTTGATGAGTTTGCGTTCTTCAGGACGCAGTAAGGCGATGGAGCCATAGACACTGGCAAACACCCCACCCCTGTCGATGTCGCCCACTAAGATGACATCGGCTCCAGCATGTATCGCCATAGGGAGATTCACGAGGTCACTGTCGCGCAAGTTGATTTCGGAGATGCTGCCCGCACCTTCCATCACGATGGGGTTATGGCGTTGCGCTAGACGGTCGTAGGCTTCGCACACTGCCTGACGCAATTCCTCACGCCTTTCTTTGCGGAAATAGTCGTAAGCATGACGGTTGCCGATGGGTTTGCCGTTGAGCACCACCTGACTGGTATGATCGCTCTGGGGCTTCAGGAGCAAGGGGTTCATGTCAGTATGACAAGGGATGCCCGCAGCTTCGGCCTGTACGGCTTGTGCACGACCTATCTCAAAGCCTTCGGGAGTGGCGTATGAATTGAGCGCCATATTCTGTGCTTTGAAGGGTGCAGGGCAATAGCCGTCCTGCCTGAAAATACGGCAGAAGCCAGCAGCAATGATGCTCTTGCCAACATCGCTGCCTGTGCCAGCAAACATGATGGGATGCAACTTTTTCATACTGCAAATATAGAGCAAACCGAATAACGGAACAAACATTTCGGAATGATTTTTTGTTATTAAAAACGTGCTATCTTATTATTAAGATAGAGGGGGAAAGAAATAATTTGCACTAATTTTAGATAAATTAGGCTTCGCCTCAATAATTATCAAATAAAATTTGGAATTGTGTTCGGCATGCACTAATTTTGCAATCGGAATTGGCAAGCCATTGTATTTTCGTACAAGGCTTCAAGGGAATCAGGTGAAAGACCTGAGCTGTTCCTGCAGCTGTAATCCTCAACAGAAGAGGTCTGCAACTACAAGCGTCACTGTTGCTTTGCAATGGGAAGGCCCTGCAGACTGAGGAGAGCCAGAATACCTACCTTTTCCAAAACGAGAATGACAGAGTTCCCAGGTAAGGAACAATGAATGTCACATTTTTAATTGTATGAAATACAGACATTTTGTTGTAACGGGCTGTTTATGCCTGCTATCCATGCATGTATCAGCACAGAGCATCATCGACAACAAGTCCAATGAGGAATTGTCGTTGATGCTTGACGAGGTGGTGGTGACGGGTACTGGCACGGAGCATTTCCTGAAAGATGCGCCTGTGCAGACCGAGGTCATCAACCGAAAGATGCTGGAAAGCTATGGGGGATCGTCATTGGAGGAGATTCTGTCATCGCTCAGTGCATCGTTCGACTTCAACCAGAGTGATATGGGCAGTCAGATGCAGGTGGGTGGATTGGGCAATGACTATATCCTGGTGCTGATTGACGGTAAGAAGATTCATGGTGACGTGGGTGGTCAGAACAACCTCGGACTGATTGATCCTGCCCGCATAGACAAGATAGAAATCGTAAAGGGTGCAAGCTCTACCCTATATGGCAGCGACGCTATGGCTGCAGTAATCAACATCATCACCAAGAAGAATACTACGGACGACATCTTCTTGTCGAACACTACCCGAGGTGGTTCGTATGGCGAACTGCGACAGAGCAATACGGCACAATTCAGGTTGGGCAAGATAACCAGTATCACCAACTTCCAGTTGAAGCATTCGGATGGGTGGCAAAACACTACTGTGGAGGATCCCCGTAAATACGAAAAGCCAGTTACCAACAGTATCAACAAGACGGCCAACCGTTATACCGACTGGCAAATTGAGGAACGTCTGGAATACCAACCCGCAAAGAACTTGAGCCTTTATGCTGAGGGAATGTATTACCGCAAGCGCATCTATCGTCCTCGTGGGGTACCTGACTACAAGACCTACGACTTGGCTTACAAGAACACTTCTTTAGCTGGTGGAGGTCGTCTTGATTTGAGAAATCACAACTATATCACGTTGGATATCAACTACGACACGCACAACTATTACTACGACTATACGTTCGAGACTTGGGAGTATAACCCTGATAACCCTAACCGTCCACTGATTTGGGAAGTTGGTGACAGAAGTCTGCAGAGCGACCAGGAGCGTGTGCTTTCTACTGCAAAGGGTGTGTTCAACCTGCCTGGGATGAACAGATTGAGTGTTGGTGGTGAATTCCAGTACGACTGGCTCAAGGCGCCCAAACGCTTGGATACTGGCGATACGGCATCGGACTATACGGGTGCTTTGTATGTGCAGGACGAATGGTCGGGTATTAACAACTTGAACATTACAGCAGGTGTGCGACTCACGCTGAACAAGGAGTTTGGCTCTAAGGTATCGCCCAAGATTTCAGCGATGTATAAGTTGGGCAACTTCAACTTGAGGGCAACATACTCAGAGGGTTTCAAAACTCCTACCCTGAAGGAATTGCACTATCTGTACGTAAGACAGATGTCCATTGTAATCCTCAACATGGGTAACCTCAACCTCAACCCGCAGACCAACCGTTATGTATCTGCAGGACTGGAATATAACACCAAACAGTTCAATGTAAGTGTAACAGGATATATGAACTGGTTGGACAATATGATTACGCTAGTGACGATTCCTACGCGTGAGGCTCCTGGCGACATCATCATCGCTTACGACCCCAACCGTGTGCGCCAATACAAGAATATGGATGATGCACGCACTACTGGCGTTGATTTGAACATCAAGTGGATGCCTATTTCATCGCTGACACTTACTGGTGGATACAGTTATCTGGATACCAATGCCAATCTATCTGGTGAGGACAAGCACGGCAAGGCCATCACGATAAAGGACGTGGTGATTGACGGTATGGCGCATCATCGTGGTACTTTCAGTGCTGCATGGAACAAAGGCTTCAACCACAACAAGTATCGCCTGAGTGTGGGGTTGTTCGGACGCTTCCAAAGCAAACGCTACTACCAGGATGACGGTAACGGAAAAGCTTATCAGATTTGGAGGCTCAACACCCGTCATCAGTTTAACGTGACGAAACAGATCAAGGCCGATATCAATGCCGGCATTGACAATATATTTAACTATTATGAAACGACGCCTCATGGTCTGAACTATGGTACCACTACCCCAGGGCGAACAGTATATGCTTCGCTTACCTTGCAATTTGGTAAGCAGCTAAGAGCCAACAGGACCAGAAGCAACAGTACGGATGAATAAATTATTAAAATAACTTTTTAAAAACATTTGTTTTATGAAACTATCTAAGTTTTTTGCAATGGCTGCTATCGCAGCAATGACTATTTCGTTAGGGGCTTGTTCTGACGAAGACAAACCTGTACCAGAACCTACTCCAACTCCTGCTCCTACTCCTGATCCGGAACCTACTCCAGAACCAGAGCAGTCAGCTTGGGATAAGAAGATGAATGCTGTAACTGCTGAAGTTACTGCTAACAAATCAAAGAGCAGTGCACTGCTGCTTATCAGCTTCGGTTCAACTTGGGAAGAGCCTCAGAAGACTTTCCAAAAGGTGAAGAATCAGTTCAAGGAAGCATTTCCAGATCGTGATGTTTATTTCGCATTTACCTCTGAGATTATCATGAACCGTGTTGCTGCTAATGACGAACTGATCTCTCAAGGCTATGGTCCTTACTACAGTCCACTGTTCTACATGCTGGCACTGGGTAACGCTGGTTACACACAGATTGACGTTCAGTCTCTGCACGTGATTCCTGGTGAGGAGTTCCTGCGTGTTCAAAGTGTAGTAAAAGACTTCCACAATACCGACCAGGATGGTGACGGCAAGCGTGAGTTCGAGGGTGTAAAGGTAGCTCTGGGTACCCCACTGCTCTATGCTCAGGAGGATGTTGACAATGTAGCAAAGATCCTGCACGACAAAGTTGGTAAGGATTTCGTAGCTGCTGGTGATGTGGTAGCATTCATGGGTCACGGTAATCCTGAAGACTATAACACAATGGATGGTAACACTCGCTACACAATGATGGAAGAAGCACTGCAGAAGATTGACCCTCACTACTTCGTAGCTACTGTAGATATGGAAGACAACTATATCGGTGAGATGATGGAGCGCATGCAGGCTAAGGGCTACGGTGAAGGTACCAAGGTGAAGCTGCACCCATTGATGTCAATTGCCGGTGACCACATCAACAACGATATGGCTGCAGGTCATGAGGAAGAGCCTGAAGAGGATGACGGTTATTGGCGCTATCGTTTGGTAGAAGCAGGTTATGACTGCACATTGGAAGACTGTATCCTGCAAGGTCTGGGTGAATATCCTGACATCGTGAAAATCTGGATCCAGCACACCAAGGCTGCTCAAGAGGATCTCTTCTACGATGGAGAAACAGAAGATTAATGCATTTTTTCTAGCATAATTTTAAATATCAGTTAAGTTAAAAAAGACGGGACTACCCCCTTTTGGGGGTACGCCCCGTTTCTACGTAATTAGAATGTATCATGACTAAATTTTTAATTCTGGCTTTTTCTATATCACTAACCACATTAACAGCTTATGCTGACGAAATTCTGACAACACCTCAAGATAGCTCGACAGTAAGGCGCATGGGACAGAATCCCGATGTGGCCAAAGAATTTGAATTGAACCCAGTGGTTGTGACTGGTACTGGTACGCACCAGCGACTGAAAAACACCACTGCTCCAGTGGCCGTTGTCACCGCCAACGAAATAAAACGAGCCGGCATCACAGATTTTCAGCAAGCGATGACGATGATGGTGCCTTCGCTCTCATTTAATCCCACATCTATGGGATCCTACCTGATGATGAACGGTTTGGGTAACAAATACGTACTTATTCTTGTGAATGGACACAAACTCATTGGCGACATCTCCAACAACATCGACTTGGAACGTATCGACATGAGTCGCATCAAACGCATCGAGGTACTCAACGGTGCGGCTTCATCTATCTATGGTTCTGACGCCATAGCTGGTGTAATTAACATCATCACCAATGACCCAGAAGACGAGATTACCTTTACCAGCAGCAGCAAATATAGTGGCAAAGGACAATATACGCAGGATTTGAATCTGGACATAGCCAAGGGCAAGTTTGGTTCATCCACTGCCTACAGACATACTCAGGCCAACAACTGGCAAAACTCACCATATGAGACGGTTACGGCAAAAGATGGCACGGTGAGCTTGCGTGAGACCGTATATCCTATGTCGTTTGGCTATCATTCCAACTCTATTAACCAGAAATTAACCTTCAAGGCCAACGACCAATTGTCATTCTACGCCAGTGGTAACTATTACTGGAAACTTACCGACCGTCCTGTAAAAACGAAAGATACCAATGGCGGTTTCAATTACGACCTCCACAACGAGTCTTGGCGATTTGAGGGAGGTGGTCTGTATCGCATCAATAACCGAAACTCTATCAAACTGGACCTCACAGCTGACGACTATCGACAGAACCATAAGTTCATTACTGACTATCAAGGATATACACCTGGCGATTATGCAATGAGCAAGCGCCAGAAATATTATAATGCTGAGTTGCGTGGCGTCTTCCATTTCACACAGAACAGTAATACAGTGCTTGGCTTGAATGCCCGTGAGGACAAACTGAAATCGTCTAGCGGTGATGTGGAAGGTGATGCTTACACCCTCTCAGCATATGCCCAGCATGAGGTTAAATGGAATGCTTTTAAGGCAACAGTGGGTGCACGATACGACTACCACGAACTGGCAGGTAGTCATTTCAGCCCGAAGGCTACGCTGATGTACACTGTTGGCGGCTTTAACTTCCGAGCCACATATGCGCACGGTTTCCTCTCGCCACAGCTGAACGAACTGTATTACAAATACTATAACGATAATGCAGGCAAAAAACCAACCATCACTATTGGCAACAAAAACCTGAAAGCAGGCAAGAGCAACTATGTATCACTGAATGCAGAATACAGGAACGACCGTTTCAGTGTATCTGTAACGGGCTATCTGAACTACTTGAACGATATGATTACACGCAAGGCTTATCCTATTACGGATGAAGTAATTAACTGGTCTCGTCAGAACTTGCATTTGACGGAAGAACAGATTGACCGTCTGGAGGACTACAGCTTATATGTAAACTTCGATAAGGCCATCATTCGTGGTGTGCAGGTGGATGCTTCTGCTAATCTCTTTCCTGGTTTCATAGTAACGGGTAACTACAGCTACACCTACTCTCGTGGCAAGTTGGATGGCGTTTGGCAAAACATTGAACGCAGCATCCGTCATACGGGTACCATAGCTGCTAACTATTCGCATAGCTGGGGCTACTATCGCTTGAACATCAACTTGAATGGTCGTTTACAAAGCAAGCGCCTCTTCCCAGACGAGGATGATGCTCCTGGCTATGGTATCTGGAATATCAACACGCGTCATACTTTCGACCATATCAAGCATGTACAGATTGAACCAAGTATAGGCATCGATAATATTTTCAACAAAAAGGATTGTCGTCCAAAGGGTATCAACTATGCGTTGCTCTCTCCTGGCAGAATGCTGACAATAGGATTGACGGTTAAATTCAACTAATATGAAAAGAATTTGTGTTTTGACTATGATGTTGTGCATTTGCCTAATGGGATTTGCACAAACTGAGAAGACTGCAATTTTGATGGTACACTTTGGGACAACAGAACCCGAAGGCAGAGCTTTATCACTCGAAACGGTAAATAACGATGTAAAAGCCACCTTCCCTGATATGGAAGTAAGACAGGCTTATGCCTCTGCCATTATCCGCAACATCTGGGGCAAACGCGGTGAGCATTTCTATAGTCCGCAGGAAGCATTGATGCTGTTGCGTGCCGATGGCTACGAACGTGTCTATGTGCAGAGTACTACCTTAATGGAAGGTTACGAGATGACTTATCTCCGTGAGACCATTGCTTCGCTTCAACCGTTCTTCAAAGTACTGAAAGCAGGAAACCCATTACTATATAGCGTTGAGGATTGTCAAAAAGTATTGGATATCTTGTCTCTCGAGGGAGCTGAAAAGAACCAAGCAGTAGTGTTGGTAGGTCACGGTACCACCCACCCTTCTACGGCTGTATATGCAATGTTGCAGACCATGTTGCAGGAGCGTGAGCAAAGCAACTGGTTTGTTTCTACTATCGAGGGCTATCCTACCCAGGAAATGACCCTGAAGAACCTAAAGCGAAATAAGGTAAAGAAAGTGCAACTGCGTCCGTTGTTGCTTACAGCTGGGGATCATGCACGAAACGACATCGCTAAAGAATGGAAAGAGTTGTTTGAGCAACAGGGTTTCGAAGTGGATGTTAAGTTGCAGGGCTTGGGAGAAATCAAAGCCATCAGGGATATTTATATCCAGCACATCAAAGACATGTTGAAGTAATTTTATATATTTGCTGATTCAAGGGATTAACTCCTTTGGCACACGAAACGGTGACAAGCTGTAAACGGAACATTATAAAAAAGGAGACAAACTGATGTGAATAGACGGTATATTTGCTTGCAGTCAAACATCGACTAGTCTATTTTGCAGAGAATAATAACAAGAAAATAATGGTCAACGGAAAGATTATAGTAGCTGGCATAGGTCCTGGCAATGAAGCCGATATAACGGGAGCTGTTCTCAATGCTTTGAGAGAAGCCGATGTGGTAGTGGGCTATAAGTACTATTTCCAGTTTGTGGAGCCTTTTCTCAAAGAAGGAGCACAGTGCATTGATACTGGAATGAAGAAAGAGCGAGAGCGTGCCAAACAGGCATTCGACCTTGCAGAAGAAGGCAATACTGTTGTAGTGATCAGCTCTGGTGATGCAGGAATTTATGGTATGACACCCCTTATCTATGAGATGAAAAAAGAGCGCAATAGTGATATCGAGGTTGTTTCTATTCCAGGCATTAGTGCTTTCCAGAAAGCAGCTTCGCTGTTGGGAGCACCCATAGGTCACGATCTTTGCCTTATTTCTTTGAGTGACTTGATGACACCTTGGGAGAAGATTGAGCGTCGCATTATTGCAGCAGCAGAAGCCGATTTCGTTACGGCTATCTATAATCCCAAAAGCGTGGGACGTTACTGGCAACTCTATCGTTTGCAGGAGTTGTTCCTGAAACATGGAAGAAGTGGTGATACCCCCATTGGTTATGTTCGTCAAGCAGGCAGACCTGAACAAGAGGTAAAGGTCACTACCCTCTCAACTTTCAATCCAGAGGATGTAGATATGTTCACCGTCATTATCATCGGCAACTCACAATCCTACAATTGGCAGAATACAATGATTACCCCTCGAGGCTATTATCGAGAAGTGGTTTCAGAAGGTCAGAAAGTAGGACAAAATATCATGATTGAAAGCTTCCGCACCATCGAGAAAGAACTTTGCAATAAGCAGATGCCCATTGGCAGAAAATGGCCTTTGCTACATGCCATCCATACTACTGCCGATTTTGATATGGAGAACATCCTGTTGGTAGATGACCAAGCTGTGGAAACACTATATGAAGGCGTATCAAACGGACACATCAAGCATATCATTACTGATGTTACAATGGTTGTTAGCGGTATCCGAAAGGGAGCGCTGCAACGCTTGGGTGTAGATGCTAAGTGTTATCTGGATGACCCTCGCGTAAAACAAATGGCTGAGGAGAAAGGCATCACCCGTACACAAGCTGGTATCCGTCTGGCAGTAGAGGATTATCCTAATGATGCTATTTTTGCCTTTGGCAATGCACCAACAGCCTTGATGGAGCTATGCGATTTAATTCGCAAGGGCAAAGCGCATCCAGCTGGCATTATTGCTGCCCCTGTGGGGTTTGTGCACGTAAGGGAATCTAAGCATATGGTGAAACCTTTCAAAGATATCCCCAAACTGATTGTGGAGGGACGCAAGGGAGGTAGTAACCTAGCAGCTACTTTGGTGAACTCTATTCTCTGTTTTAATGATGCAGAGGCTTTATGGCCAGGGAGGGACTTATGAAAAAGTTTGTTGTGATAGGGTTAAGCGATGCACCTGAGCCTTGGTTGGAGCCAGAGGTCCTAAAAGCTATTGCACAAGCCAGAGTGTTTTCAGGCGGCAAGCGACACCACGAAATAGTGAAAGACTTGTTGCCAGAAGACTGCAAGTGGATAGATATCACTGTACCCCTATCCTCTGTCTTTGCTCAATACAAAGATTATTTCAATAATTCGCTTCGCCCTATCTCGACACAACTCAACCAAACAAGCAAACTTGATGGCTCTCACTACTCCGAGAAATCTCAATTATCAATTATCGATTATCAATCGTCAATTGTCGTCTTCGCTTCCGGTGACCCGTTGTTCTTCGGCTTCGCCAACACCATTCTACGAGAGATGCCGGATGCAGAAATCAAATTATTCCCATCATTCAACTCCTTGCAAACATTGGCACATCGCATATTGATGCCCTATCACGATATGCGAATAGTATCGCTTACAGGACGTCCTTGGCATGAGTTCGACAAAGCCCTGATAGAAAGAGCTCCCAAGGTGGGTGTATTGACCGACAACAAAGAACATACACCAGCCAACATTGCACAACGCATGTTGGAGTATGGCTACGACCAATATCAGTTGTGGGTAGGCGAACATCTGGGCAATCCAGAAAAAGAGCGAATTACTCACCTAACCATAGCTGAAGCTGCTCAGCAGACTTTCGCCAATCCAAATTGTCTGATTCTGCAGGCAATCCACACTAAACCAAGGATTTTTGGCATTCCTGATAAACAGTTTGCCATTTTGGAAGGTCGCCCAAAAATGATTACTAAAGCCCCTATCCGACTGCTATCATTGCAAGCCTTGGATTTGTTTCAGAAGCACACATTATGGGACATTGGCTTCTGCACAGGCTCTGTCAGTATCGAAGCTAAGTTGCAGTTCCCCCATCTGGAAGTCGTTTCCTTTGAAGTACGCGAGGAAGGCAAAGACCTAATGAGAGAAAACACCAGACGATTCGGTGCACCTGGCATTACAGCATTGATAGGAGATTTCCTAACACAAGACCTGAGTTCATTGCCCCGTCCGGATGCTGTGTTTATTGGAGGACACAATGGACAGCTCCCCCAAATGTTGGAACGCATCAAGCGTGTTTTGTTGCCTGGAGGTTGTGTGGTATTTAACTCAGTTAGTATCGAAAGTCAGCAAGCATTTAAGGATGCTGCTACTGCTTTAGGCTTTGCTTTGCAACCCTCTATGCGCCTTACCCTCAATGATTATAACCCTATAGAAATCATTAAAGCTATACTATGAGTAAAATAGCCATAATACCTGTTAATGAGGCTGGTGCACAAGTAGCCAATGCCGTCCAACAACAACTGAAAGCACAGATTATCGAACGTGCTGAAGTAGGCAATTGCTGGCATGATTATGATGCTTTCGTGTTTATCGGAGCTATGGGCATTTGTGTGCGTACCATCGCTCCGTATATCAAAAACAAGCATACCGATCCTGCCATTATTTGTATAGATAGTTTAGGCAAACAGGTGATATCCGTTTTGTCTGGTCATGTAGGAGGTGCCAACGAACTGTCATTACAGATTGCTGGCATACTGGGAGCCCAACCCGTGATAACCACTCAGAGCGATAAAGTAGGATTATGGCCACTCGATACCCTTGGCAAGAAATTTGGTTGGCAAACCATCCATGCTACCAACCCAGCCATCTTTGCTTTCGTTAATCAAGAGCCAACAGCTTTGTTGCTCGACATACGAGATGAAGGAACAGCTTATTTGGAAAGCACGTTACCTAAACATGTCACTCAAGTATCTGACATACAAGATATCACAGCTGATAAGTATAAATTGGCAATCATTGTTTCCTACAAGCATTATGAGGCTATCAACGGCGTAGTCATGCTTCAATATATTCCCAAAGTATTGACAATGGGCATCGGTTTGGCACATCAGGCACAACCTGTAGAAGGTATCTTGCAGGAGATGAACAACCAATTAATTGCAGAGAACTTGGAACCGGCTGCCATCAAACAATATGCTACCATTGATGTTAAAGCCGATGAACCCGTTGTTCATCACTTGCAAGTTGCAGAAAAAGAGGTGGTTTTCTTCAAAGCCGATGAGTTGTCGGATGTTGACGTTCCTACCCCTAGCACTATGGTAGCACAACATGTGGGTACACCCAGTGTAAGCGAAGCAGCTGCTATCTTGGCTTCAAATAACGGCAAACTATTACTCGAAAAGCAGAAAGGTACCAACTGGACACTCGCCATCGCTATAGATCGTAGCTATCTGCGTGAAGGACATATTGAGATTGTAGGTGCTGGTCCGGGTGATCCTGATTTAGTGTCTGTTAGAGGCAGGAAGATGTTGGAAAAAGCCGACCTTATCCTATATGCAGGAAGTCTGGTACCCAAGGAATTAACCGAATGTCATAAGCCAGGTGCTACTGTCCTCAGCTCTGCCTCTATGGCATTAGAAGAGCAAGTTAACCTGATGAAAAAATTCTATGACGAAGGCAAGTTTATCGTGCGTTTGCATACAGGCGACCCATGTATCTTTGGTGCTATCCAGGAACAGATGAACTTCTTCGACAAATGGGGCATGAGCTATCATATCACTCCTGGCATCTCATCATTTTTAGCTGCTGCAGCAGAACTACGCTCGCAATTCACTATTCCAGAAAAAGTACAGACTATCATACTCACGCGTGGTGAAGGGCGTACTCCTATGCCAGATAAGGAAAAACTGCATTTGTTGGCACGTAGTCAAAGCACCATGTGCATCTTCTTAAGTGCTGCTATTGTTGACGATGTGCAACGTGAATTATTGATGGAATATCCTGAAGACACACCTGTTGCGGCCTGTTATCACCTTACTTGGAAAGACCAGCGCATCTATCGTGGAGTATTGAAGGATTTGGCTAAAATAGTGAAAGACAACAACCTGACACTGACAACCATGTTGGTGGTTGGCGATGCCATCGACAACCGTCAGGGATTGTCGGAGTTATATAACAAGCAGTTTACACACCTCTTTAGAGAGGGGAAAGAGAATTGAAAATTTCTGGAGCAGCGAGGGCAGAGTCAAGCTTGCTTGATACAACCGACGACAAACCGAGAGCCATAATGCTTGCATTAATGGCCAAGGTGCGAAGGAGGAAGACAATAGTCAATGCCGAGTCGAGACAGAATTGGGCGAAGTTAATAGATAATGGGTAAGGAAAGTAATTAGGAAGAATAAACTAATGATTTTAGTATTTGGAGGAACAACAGAAGGAAGGATTGCCATTAAGAAGCTCGAAGAAGCTGGCACATCCTACTACTACTCAACGCGAGGCGATGAGCAGGAAGTAGTGTTGCAACACGGCATTCGCCTTATAGGCGCTATGGATGCCAAGCAACTCACAGCCTTCTGTCAGGAACACAAGATCCAATTGCTGATTGACGCAGGACATCCTTTTGCCGAAGTGTTGCATCAGACAGTGGCCAATGTAGCGACAACGTTGAACATCCCCGCCATTCGCTTTGAAAGAATCTTTCCTCCGCGAGACCCTGCTATTACCTGGTGTACCGACTATTCCGATGCTGTTGAGAAAATACAGAAACAGGGTGTAAAACGCTTATTGGCATTGACGGGAGTGCAGACCATTGCCAAACTCAAGCCCTTAGTAAATCAGGGCATCGATTGCTATTTCCGCATCTTAAACAGAGCAAGTTCGATTAAAATAGCTGAAGAAAACGGAATAGCTCCTGACCACTTATTATACTACAATGAAAAGATTACTGATCAATGCTGGAATGGGAGTTCGATAACTAATCTTGATGAGCTATCGAGCGAAGCTCAATTTGATGCCATGATTACCAAGGAAAGCGGCATTAGCGGAGGGTTCCTCGAGAAAGTTAAAGCTGCTAAAGCAAGTGGCATGCAGATATTTGCCGTTTGTCGCCCCACCACTCCTCCAGTCTTCCACATTGTCAATGGCGAACACGGTTTGCGTCGTATGGTGGAGAAGCTATTGCCCGATTTCTATCCGTTGCATAGTGGCATCACCACAGGCACCTGTGCTACAGCAGCTGCTGTAGCCTCTCTGTATCAGTTAAATGGAAATTGTCCTCCAAATGTACCAGTGGCCCTTCCCAATGGCGAAACCATCCATGTAGATGTTCATTATGCCGATGGCTATGCTTATGTACTGAAAGATAGTGGTGATGATCCTGATATCACCAAAGGCATTGAAATCAGAGCATCAGTTAGACTGTTGCCCAACGACACCCCTTTAACGCCAGAGGACCAAGCCGATGATGATGGACTTACTCCCCGCATCCTTATCAGAGGTGGTGAGGGTATTGGACGCATCACCCTTCCTGGCTTCAACTATCCTGTTGGCTCTTCGGCTATCAATAAAGTACCTCGCCAAATGATTCGCCAAAATTTGAGATTGTCACTTTCTAAAGTAGTGAGCACCAAAGATGCTCACATCAATTTGACAAAGTTGCAACAGGATGAGCCGAAATCAATGTTTAACGTTGAAGTTTCTGTCCCAGCTGGCACAGGACTCGCCCACAAAACCTTCAACCCCCGTTTGGGCATCGTTGGAGGTATCTCTATTGTAGGAGTATCTGGCATCATCCAACCCTTCAGTATCGAAGGTTTCATCAACTCCATCCGCAAGTGTATGGAAGTAGCTAAAGCCATGGGGTGCAAACACTTGGTACTTCACTCTGGCGCCAAGAGCGAACGCATTTTGCAGAACAATCATCCTGATCTGCCTACTATCGCATTCGTAGAATATGGTAATTACGTGGGCGAGGCCGTTCGTTTAGCCAACGAAATGGGGATGCCTCATATAACCATCGGCATCATGTTGGGTAAGGCCGTCAAGTTAGCTGAGGGACATTTAGATACACATAGTCGTCAAGCTACGATGAACAAGAACTTCATCAAAGAGATGATGCGTGAAGCAAGATGTTCTCAAGAACAGCTACAGCTAACTGACAACCTGAATATGGCACGTGATTTAATCAGTTTGTTGCCCCCTCAGGAACTGGAGGCATTTGTATCAGTAGTACTGCAACGTTGTTATGAACATTGCGCTCCACTCTTCCCTAACGGACAATTAGACATAGAATTTGTAAAAGAAGAAAAATAAATAACTATATGAAAAACTTTATCAAAACACTCGGTTTATGCTTGTTGGCTTGTCTGCTCTGCTGCTGCAAAGGAAAGAAGGCTGAAAATGTATCAGAGGATATGGATAAATCCCCCTTATCCATTATCCATTCTTCATTAAAATACGCCCAAGGTTTCAAAGTACAGCACCTCGACAATGGTATTCGCCTTATCGACATCCAAGACCCACAGGCAGAGGAATCTACTGCATGGCATTTTGCTTTGGTACCCAAAGAATTGAAGTCGTTTGAAGTACCCCAGGAATATGCCATAGTTCGTACCCCCATCGACAAAGCTATCTGCATGACCATGTTACAGTTGGCCGACTTCATTTTGCTCGAGGCATTGGATAATGTTTCAGGCATCACCAGTACCAAGAACCTGTTCAACGAAGACGTCTTGCAGCGAGTGAAAAATAATAAGATATTCACTATTGGCTCTGAGGGCGACTTTGATGCGGAGGTCATCTTGACAGCTAATCCTGATGTTATTTTTATCTCTCCGTTTAAGAGAGGTGGTTATGAAGCCATCAAGCAGACAGGCATCATGTTGGTGCCACACTTGGGCTACAAAGAATTGCATCCACTTGGTCAAGCAGAATGGTTGAAATTCATAGGTTTGTTCATCGGACAAGAAGAACAGGCCAACGCCCTATTTGAGGGTATTTGCGAGCGTTACGACCATATCAAGGAAATGGCATCGAAGGCAGAACACCGTCCTACCGTACTGAGTGGAGAGATGCATGGAGGCAACTGGTATGCGGTGGGGGGCAAGAGTTTCTTGGCACAAATCTTTGCCGATGCAGGAGCTGATTATGTGTTGAAGGATGACCCCAATAGTGGTGGTGTGAACATCGAGTTTGAGAAACTATATGCGATGGCGGCTAATGCCGACTACTGGCGCATCCTCAACAGTTTTCCTGGTGAATTCAGCTATGATGCCCTGAAAGCCAGTGAGCCACGCAATGAATTGTTTAAGTCGTTCAAGAAGCATCAGGTTATCTATTGCAACATGAAACTCAGTCCGTATTACGAGAAAGCACCCGTAGAGCCTGATGTACTGCTCTCCGACCTGGTATATGTATTCCATCCGGAAGTGCTTCCAGCTGATTATCAACCCACCTACTACAAACTATTGCCATGAAGACTACCACCTACCTCATCGGACTCTTTCTATTGATTGTAGCGCTCTTTGCCCTCAATCTGGCTGTGGGCACCATCGAGATTCCACTCAAAAGCGTGTGGCTGATTCTTTGGGGAGATAACACCCAGGAGGAAATCTGGCGCAATATAGTCATGCGTTCTCGTTTGCCACAGGCACTCACCGCTATGGTAGCAGGAGCAGGCTTGGCTGTGAGTGGTGCACAGATGCAAACCGTCTTCCGCAACCCATTAGCTGGTCCGTCGGTATTAGGTGTAAGCAGTGGAGCCACTTTGGGCGTAGGCTTTGTGGTGTTACTCTCTGGTTCACTGGGTGGTGTGGCCCTCAGTCGCTTGGGCTATCTGGGTGATGCCGCTATGTCTGTAGCAGCTATCATTGGCGCTTTGGCAGTACTGTCGCTCATCGTTTGGATATCGCATAAGGTGAAGGGCAATGTCACCCTGTTGGTGATAGGTGTGATGATTGGCTATTTAGCAACCGCCATCATCGGTGTACTAAAATTCTTTAGTAATGAAGAAGATGTCAAAGCATTTGTAGTATGGGGATTGGGCAGTTTCTCACGAGTTTCAGGCGATCAGATGTTGCTTTTCGTCACGTTGATGGTGATACTCCTACCCCTCTCAATGACATTGATAAAGACACTCAATCTATTATTATTGGGTGATTCTTATGCACGTAATTTAGGACTGTCCATCAAATGGGCACGCACACAAGTCATCTGTTGCTCGGGCACTTTAGCTGCTATCGTAACAGCATATTGTGGTCCTGTTATGTTCTTGGGATTGGCAGTGCCCCACTTATGCAGAGCTTTGTTCCGCACCTCCGATCATCGCATCCTTTTGCCCGCTTGTGTGTTAGCTGGAGCAGCATTGGCATTGCTCTGCAACCTCGTGGCCCGTATGCCTGGCTATGAAGGCGTTTTACCTGTAAATTCTGTAACGGCCCTGATTGGTGCACCCATCGTAGCAATGGTACTGTTTGGCAAGCACAAGGGTGATGCGCAAGAATAGTCAGTATTCTTTCGCCAGTACGAAGAAGAAATCGCTGAGCCTGTTCATGAAACGCAAGATGGCAGGATGCACAGGATAATCCCTGTTCACTGTCCACAACCTGCGTTCCGCTTGTCGTGCTATCGTACGGGCAATATGTATTTCAGCAGCAGCAACAGAGCCTCCAGGCAATACAAAGCCTTCACCCAACGCTTTGGCATTCAGTTCGTCTATCTTCTGCTCCATACGTTCAGTCAGTTCCTCTACATGCAGTTCACGAGGATTCACTTTTTCTGTAGGTGTTGCCACATGACTCATCACCACCATCAACTCCTGTTGAATCTCAACTAAAAAAGGTTTCCATTCCTCTCCCACCTCAGGCAGTGCTACTACTTTGCCAATCAGGGCATTCAGCAAGTCAATGGTGCCATTAGCCTCAATACGTATATCGTCTTTGGGCACCCTTACACCACCACGCAAACTGGTCATCCCCTCGTCTCCGGTCTTTGTATATACTTTCTTCATAATCAGAAAAGTTTCGTAATATCATTATCCCCCCAATACAGGTGAGTATAACTGGCTATCAAATTGTTGAACCTAAACACAGGACTGTCAACCGTACGAGCATGAGCATCCTTCACCTCAGCTGTGGATGGAGGGATGGAGTCACCAGGCATAAACTGAGTATAATGGAACTCATGTCCTTTTAAAGCCAAATTCTGGTACTCAAAACTTCGATAGCCCAACGACAGCTTCCTGTCTTGTTTACGCATAGATATCCTGAAAGGTAGCACACCAGTCATCTCGTAATAGGTGTCCTCCTCCCCAACAATGCCCTGCGAGAGATAGATCATACCCCCACACTCCGCCAACGTCTTGCCCCCCTGCTCAATATAAGCCTTGATAGATGAACGGGTTGTCTTAGCTGCCATCAAAGCCTCGGCATGTTTCTCAGGATAACCTCCAGGCAGATAGAGCAAATCGATATCTGATGGAATAGCCACATCTTCTTCAGGATTGAAAAACGTCACCTTGCCCATGTTGTGCAAGATATCCAGATGCTCGGCATAGATGAAAGAAAACGATTCGTCATTGCGGGTCACCCAAATTTTCAAATTCTCAGCTTGTTGTCTGGTGCTCCCCTCAAATTGACGAACCTCTTTTTGAGTAGCATTCAATATTCTTTCCCAATTCACATGCGCTTCCATCAAGTCGGCCAAGCCTTCATCACCACTTATCTCACTGAAGTCCAGTCCTAAATACCTCGATTGCTGCATCAGTTCCGAACATTTGGGAATATAGCCAAAACAAGGAACATTCAGATGGTTCACTACCTCCTTCAGCATGCCTTTATGTTTCTCCGACCCCACATTATTGAAAATCACCCCAGCCATCTTTACATCCTCTCTGAAATGCATAAAACCACTGATAATGGCAGCTGTTGAAAAAGCAGCACTTTGAGCATTCACCACCAGGATAACTGGTAAATCTAATATCCTCGCAATCTCTGAGCATGAACCCCTGTCACGATCAAAGCCATCAAACAAACCCATCATGCCCTCCACCATACAAGCATCGGCATCCTGTGCATGTTGTACATATAGTTCACACACATGCTCTTGCGAAGCCATAAAAGTATCTAGATTGTAAGAAGGCCGATGACACACCCGTTCATGAAACTTAGTATCGATATAGTCGGGACCACACTTATAGGGCTGTACTTTATAGCCTTTGCGTACCAGCAAAGCCATTAGTCCACGACTGACGGTGGTTTTACCAGAACCCGACGTGGGAGCCGCTATCAAGAATTGTGGGATATTTCTCATAAGCATCTGCATTTTGTTTTACAAAGATAGCAAAAACTCTTCAAAAATTCGTATATTCGCAGGGTAAAAAAGAGAAACAGTAGATTATGAAGAAAATCATCCTCATCACAGGTGGTGCACGTTCTGGCAAAAGCAGTTACGCCGAACAACTGGCTCTGAGCTTGTCCACAAATCCTGTCTATCTGGCAACAGCACGAGTATGGGACGATGAGTTCCGTCAACGAGTGCAAAAACACCAAGACAGAAGAGGACCAGAATGGACCAACATCGAGGAAGAAAAGCAACTGAGCAAGCATGCTTTAGAAGGACGAACCGTCCTGATCGACTGCATCACAATGTGGTGCAACAACTATTTCTTCGACCTGAACAATGATGTTGATGCCACCCTTCAGGCCATGAAAGAAGAGTTCCTGCAATTTACCAGCCAAGATGCCACCTTTATCTTTGTCACCAACGAGATTGGTATGGGTGGAACATCGGTGAATGATATCCAACGTCATTTTACCGACCTGCAAGGATGGTTCAACCAATTTGTGGCTTCCCAAGCCGATGAAGTGATACTGATGATTAGCGGAATACCAATGAAAATCAAATAGTTATTTATGAAGATATTCAATATACAACCACCCGATAATCGTATCCAGGAAGCACTTGTTGACAAAATCAACAACCTCACCAAACCCAAGGGTTCGTTAGGAGCCTTGGAAGATTTGGCTTTGCAGATAGGCTTGATTCAACAAACGCTTACCCCCGCCTTGCATCATCCGCAGAACATCATCTTCTGTGCCGATCATGGTATTGCCGACGAAGGTGTAAGTGTATCTCCCAAAGAAGTAACCTGGCAACAGACCATCCACTTCACTCATGGTGGCGGAGGTGTTAATTTCCTTACTCATCAGCATGGGTTTGATTTGAAGATTGTAGATGCTGGTGTAGATTTCGACTTGCCCTACGAACGAGGTATCATCAATATGAAAGTACGCAAGGGCACCCGCAATTTCCTGCACGAAGCAGCAATGACCGAGGAAGAGATGAACCTCTGCATCGAACGGGGTGCCGAGATGGTGAAACGTTGCGAAGCAGAAGGCAGCAATGTCCTAAGTTTTGGCGAGATGGGCATTGGCAACACCTCACCCTCCTCCATCTGGATGCACCTGTTTGCCCACATCCCATTGGCACAGTGTGTGGGTGCCGGAAGCGGTCTCAACACACAGGGAGTAAGTCGCAAATTGCAGATTCTCCAACAAGCAGTAGATAATTATAACGGCAACAAATCTCCCAAAGAAATCATAAGCTATTTCGGAGGATACGAGATGGTGATGGCCATTGGAGCTATGCTGCAGGCAGCCGAAGATCATGTGATTATCCTGGTCGACGGCTTTATTATGACGGCCAGTATGCTAGCAGCTATGCAACTCTATCCAGCCGTAAAGCACTATGCCATATTCGGACATTGTGGCGACGAATCCGGTCACAAGATGTTGTTAGATGCAATGGGAGCCAAACCTATACTGAACTTAGGCCTCCGACTTGGCGAAGGCACAGGTGCCATTTGCGCCTACCCTATTGTCGATTCAGCCGTAAGAATGATCAACGAAATGGAGAGCTTCCAGAAAGCCTCCATCACCAAATACTTTTAAGATGAACAGGATACTGGCAACATTGATATTCTTCACCCGCTTGCCCTTCTGGCGCATCAGGCAAGTAGAAGCCGAGCACTTCAAGCATGTGGTGCCCCTCTGGCCTCTGGCAGGATGGCTTACTGGTGGCATCATGGTGGGCGTACTTTGGCTTTCGGCACAAGTATTACCCCTTAGTGCTGCCTGGCTCATCGCTATTGTAGCACGTTTACTGATCACTGGATGCCTGCACGAAGACGGGTTGGCAGATTTCTGCGACGGCATGGGTGGTGGAGTCACTAAAGAGCGCATCCTCACCATCATGAAAGACTCCCATATCGGCACCTATGGTGTCATCGGACTCATCATCTACTTCCTCCTGCTCACCCAGATGAGTGCTTTGCCCCTCAACTTGTTGTGTACCGCAGTTTTTGTAGGCGATGTATGGAGTAAGTTTGTATCATCTCACATAATCAATATTTTACCCTACGCACGCAAGGAAGAAGAAGCCAAGAATAAAACCATCTATCAGCGCATGAGTGCCATAGAAGCATTCATCGGAGCCATTATCGGCACCCTGCCTGCCATACTGTTTTTGTCCAACACCTACTGGCCTGCTTTGCTCGCTCCAGTGGTAGTCTTCATCCTGCTCGTATGGTTGATGAAGCGTCGCATCCAGGGTTATACTGGTGATTGTTGCGGAGCTCTGTTCCTCATCAGCGAACTATCCTTCCTCCTCACATGCCTAATTATATATAATATATGAAGATTACCCTCATCCGACATACCTCAGTTGATGTGCCACAAGGCACCTGCTACGGACATACCGATGTGCCCGTCAAGTCAACATTCCCAGAAGAAGCCGCATTGGTAAAGTCCACCCTCGAAGCATCTATGCCCTTCGATAAAGTGTTTTGCAGTCCGCTGACACGAGCCGTCAAGCTCGCCACCTATTGCGGTTATCCCGATGCCCAGCGCGATGAGAGATTGATGGAAATGAATATGGGAGATTGGGAAATGCAACGTTATGATGAGATTACCGACCCTTACATTCAGGATTGGTACAAAGATTACATATACTTACCTACACCCAACGGAGAGTCGTTTGAAATGCAACTTCAACGTGTCAGTAAGTTTCTGGATGAGTTACGCAAACAATCCTACGAGAACGTGGCCATCTTTGCCCACGGAGGAGTTCTCATCTGCGCTCAAGTCTATGCAGGCATAGTATCTATCGACAAAGCCTTCAGCATCTTTTCGCTCACGCCCTACGGAGGCATTGTGCAAATACAGCTATAAAGCTTTAGTCAACCTCCTCAATGAAGTTGCCCTGTGGGTCAAACCTCAGGTCCATATCGTCCGAGAGCTCAATCTTGTAGCCATACGACTTCTTGCTCAGTTTCGAGATGATATCCTGCGGATAGTTCGTCTTCACATACTCAGTAATCACAGGCGGCACCAGACTCGAGGGCACCCCCGTCTTATTTCGGCTCACGCGCTTCCACTCGCCCAGCAAGTCAAACTCCACCTTCGTGCCGTCATTCAGCCACGCGCAGTATTCCTTGCCCTCATCATCCGCATCCATTTCCACCAGCACCACCGACGATTTAGGGAAATACTCCTTGATAAACTCCTGTGCGGGCACAGGGATGTTCGCCTCCTCGTTGCACCCCATGAAGAAAGGCAAAAAAGCAACAAGAAGTAAAAGAGCCACACTCTTCCCCCATCCTTTCACTATACTACAATTTTTCATATTTAATATTCATATTTTATTTTCCATTTTCACTTTCTGAAACAGCGAGGACAGAGCCAAGCTTGCTTGAGCTATGCCGAGTCGCGACAGAATAGGAAGTAGTCAATTATCCATTACCTCAGCAATCCTGTCGGCATTCATGCTGCGCGCACTCGCGTCGAAAATCTCCTTGTAAACACCACCCTGCTGATACACCTCCATAGGCTTGCCACTCTGCACCACACGCCCTTCCTCCAGCACATACAGCTGGTCGGCATCCACAATCTGCCCCAGGTTGTGCGAGATGATAATCACCGTACGTCCCTTCTTGATGGCATCGATGCTCGCCTTGATTTGCTCCGTAGCAATCGCATCCAGACTCGCTGTAGGCTCGTCCAGGATGATCACCGCAGGATCCTTGATAAACAGTCGCGCAATAGCCACACGCTGTTGCTGACCACCACTCAGTCTCAGTGCACTGCTGTTGAAGCCCTCAGGCAACTGCATCACCTGATCATACAGATACGCCTGCTTGGCAGCCCTCAGCACATCCTCGTGCGTAGCCTTCGGATTGCCATACAGGATATTCTCCTCAATGGTACCGTCGAATATATGGTTTTTCTGCATCACCAACCCGATATGGTCACGCAGCCACTGCGTATCCCACTGATCTATAGGCACTCCGTCGAAACATATCTCACCACTGTCAGGATGATAGAACTTATCCAGCAAGTTCACCACCGTACTCTTGCCCGCACCGCTCATGCCCACCAGCGCCGTAATCTTTCCAGGCTCAATCACCATCGACACATCGTGCAGCGCCTTCACCCCGTTAGGATAGGTAAAGTCCACATCCTTCACCTCGAAGCGTCCCTTCACCTCCTCAGGATGATAGTCGCCCGTCTGCTCCACCTCCTCAGTGCCCTCCATCAGACCAAACAGATCCTCAGAATAAATCAGCGCATCGTTCAGGTCGTCATAGATACGGTGCAGCTGACGTATAGGCGCACTCACGTTGGCAAACAGCATCACGTGATACATAATCTTACCAATCGTCATCCCAGGATAGTCAATCAGCACCAGGTAAGCCGTAAGGATAATCACCAGCACCGTACCGATCTGCTCCAGGAAACCCTTCATGCCAGTAAAGAAATAGCTCTTCTTGCGCGTAGAGAGCTGCAGGTTCGTCAGTTTGTCCTGCACCCCCTGCTGACGGTCGTGCTCTATCTGCTCACGGTTGAACGACTTCACCACAGGAATGCTCTCGATGATGTTCAGGATGTTCTGGCTCACCGCCTGCTGTCCCTCGTAAATGCCACGACGCCCATCCCTCATGCGTTCCGCCTGAATATACGTCACATAGAAATAAACAGGCACGATGGCCAGCGCCACCAAACCCACAAACACATTCGCCATGAACATCAGCACCAGCGCCAGCACCGCACTCGTGAACAGCGGCAAAATGTCGATGAAGAAGCTGTTTACCGCCATACTCGTACTCGCCACACCTTTGTCGATACGCGCCTGCAGACGCCCCGCCTCGTTGCCCGTTGACGTAAAGAACGCCATGCGGAACGTCAGCACATGCTTGATCACCTGCAGCGACAAGTCACGATTGACAAATATACGCATCCTCTCGCCGTAGTATCGACGGAAGAAATTCACCACAGCTGCCAGCACCTCCTTACCCAGCAGGATGGCACTGATGATCGTCAGTATGCGCAGCGCGCTCGTCCACGACATCGACGGTTGCTGGTCGAGCACATTGATGGCATCCACCGCACGGTCCAGCACAATAGCATTCACCTGCGCCAGTACGGAGCCCAGCAGCGTGAGCAACAGCGTCGCCACCACCAGCCACCGATAAGGCATCACATACCTCAGTATGCGATTCAGTAATTTCCAAATACCCATATGTTTGTTCATAAAAAGAGACGATTCTAAGCCTACAAAGATACAGTTTTATTTGTTGCCACCAAACATTTACTCAGCTATTTCAGCATCCTAAAATATCTGTTGTCATGCAGGCACGCTGTCACTCAGGCAAGATAAAGTAAAACATCCTACATCTTCATTTCGCCATTTTTTGGATATATTATAAAATTGACATATATTTGTAGGTTGACAAGCAACAAATAATATCATTAAATACTTTGGCTTATGAAAGAGTTGTATGAGGCACCCGAGGTGCAAGTAATTGAATTGGAGGTGCAAGGCATGATTGCCGCCAGCCGCCGCGACACCTATGGCGATCCTATAAATTTGAACGATGATTAACGGTGGCTTTGGCACCAAGTTTTAAACATTAAAAAAGATGTTATGAAGACTGATAGACTTTACCAACTGACGAGCCACCTGTTGATGGCGGCTTGCGCCACTCTCTTTGCTGGTTCCCTCAGTTCTTGCTCCAACGAGGACCCAACCGACAAAATGCCTGTATCTGGCAAGTGGCAGATATCCATTCCCGCCACCATCGACATAAATGCCGATACCCGCGCCGTGAAGTACGAAGATGAGAAGCTTAAGGCAGAATTCCGCACCTCGGATAACATATACGTAATCAAGAACGGAAGTCTTGACAGCAACGCTTTGCATCCCGATCAAAATGGCACAACAGCCAACCTTGTGGGCAAGCTGAATGGCACCTATGCAGCAAACGACGAGCTTACCTTACTTTACAATACCAAAGACGATGGAACGTTCTCATTTGCCGAGCAAATAGGCGGCCATGTGGAGAATGGGGAGCTGGACAACTTCGACTATGCCATAGCAAAGGTGAAGGTCACTAGTGCAACTGACGGCACCATCGAAACCACACCTGCCACATTCCAGAGCCTGCAGAGCATGTATAAGTTCACCTTTGTGGATAGCGCAGGTAACCGAGTAAAGGTGACAAAGCTCTTGGTGAGTACCAAGTCTAACGACCTGATAACGTCAGGCAGCCTTAAGAGCTCTTCAGAAGAGATGGGTTCTGTGACCACAGACGTAGCCCACATAGTGGATGGCATAGCAGATGGTGAGGTATGGGTGGCCCTGAGCAAAGCCAGCAATGCTGCTGATACCTTTATCTTCGATGCCTTAGATAACAATAACAACGCCTATATGGGTACGCTGGACGTGAAAGATGGCAAGATAAAGAATGGCAAGTTCTACACAGCCACCATCACGCTTACCAAGCAGGACAACCCGCTGACCTTG
>JAEEGL012773344.1_pt1 | contig 65602 bp, 46 predicted proteins | sample 9134231 | NCBI WGS metagenome assembly JAEEGL01 (sample SAMN16246548, study PRJNA631951) | gut metagenome | biome: gut microbiome; feature: rumen; material: fiber-attached | host: Bos | place: Iran: Karaj | collected 2018-10
ACAAACTTGATATCAAAAAAATAAATCCTTCAATCTGTTATTTTCTTGCGATACTATCTCAGGGTGCTTCTGAAAGAAAAAATCAAAAAGTGCTTTATATGACTCGTCACACATACTGTGCTCCATTTTACATGCATCGATTTTTGCATTTCCTTCTCCCACGCCCAGATATCTTAGCATATAAAAGAAAAAATAATATCTTCCTTTTATCTTTCTGGCAAGTTTCATTCCTTTTCTTGTCAAAATAATATGAGAACCGTTTATCCCTTCAATGTATCCTTCTTTCTCAAGTTCATGAACAGCTATACTGACCGTTGGTTTTGAAACGCCAAGTTCTCCGACTATATCAATACCCCTGGCACTGCCGCACGATTCCTGAATTTTGAGTATAGTTCTAAGATAATTCTCCGTTTTTTCCTTACCAAGCACTAAAACACCTTCTTTAATTGTATATGATTAGTTAGTGTGTAATAACTTTATATTAAGATTATACCACTAAATATTTGTATTGTCAACATGAATCATAAAAATGGGGAGTAAATGTAATAATGCTTGTGATTGCATTTCTCTCATAATATTGCGTAAGAACCAATAAGAACCTAACGCCTATTTGGACGAATATGCCAATGAAGTCGGCGGTGAGATCACTGCTGCTCCTGATGAAGTTCCTGCACGTATGAAAAAGCTTTTATCGCAGTACAATGACATGAAAGAAGTCACTCTTGAAGATATAATCGACTTTAACTATCAGTTTGAGTCAATACATCCGTTCCAGGACGGCAACGGCAGAGTCGGCAGGCTTATCATGCTGAAAGAATGCCTGCGACATGATATAGTTCCGTTCATCATATCCGATGACCTGAAAATGTTCTACTATCGAGGCCTCAAGAACTGGGAACAGGAACGCGGATGGCTGACAGATACTGTATTGACCACACAGGATCGTTTCAAGGCTTATCTTGATTATTTTCAGATAAAGTATTAAAATGAATATACACAAACAGTAAGTCCTCACAAATGTGAGGACTTACTTGCATATTGAGTTCAATTGTCATTTTTCACAATCAATCGAAAAAACTTACTGTGGACATTATTCAAAAATCGAACATCCTTTCTGATTTTCAGAATAGCTACCTGTACATCAAAAGTGAACCAAAGCTGAATAAAAATGGAAAAATAGCGGCTTTAGTGCTGCTCTCCATATGATTAGTTAACTTCAGTGGTGATTTTGATTTATCAACTTCAATTGTCAAGTAACACTTACAGCACATTCTACGACGAACTTGCCGTCAGTTGTTTCGATACGAAGCTTTGTAGTGCCCTTTTCTATACCTGTAATGGTTCCGCCTATACATGAAGCTATGCTTGCATTTGCAATGGTCCATTTCAGGTCGGCAGTAGTATATCCCGACGGATATGAAGCCACTGTAATTCCGACGGTCTCGCCTTTTTTCACGCTGACATACGCTTTGTCAAGCTGTAGCGAACCGCTTATACCGGTTACTGTTGTCTGAGCAGTATCAAGTTCGTTGCTCACCGCATCGCTCAATTTAAAGAGATTGTTGCCAAACATAACCGGTCGAGCCAGATGAGTATATCCGTCATCATCGGTATACTTGCTTTCCTTACCGCAGTCATCCTTAGCTTCTTCCATTGCCTCATATGCAGTTCTGTATCCATTCTTGAAGAAGAAGAAAAATGTCTTCTCATTTGCAAGATTCTCAAAGAAGCTTTTTATTACTCCTCTGTCATAGCTTGCAAGTACCGAATCTGAAAAACCTATATAAAGATTGCAGTTTTTATTGAGGAAACTTGAAGCGAGCACACTGTCATGCGCTGTTTCACAGCAGCCCATATAAAGAAGCGTATTGGACATATCGCCAACGTACTCATCTATAAATTTATAGGTAAAGGCAATTGTGTAATTCGGCTTGCTACCGCATAAAACGATCCTGTCTTTTATATAGTCATCGTCTGACGATACATCCTTGGAGTCTATAGTTTCGCCCAGTACGATGAAGGAATGCAGAGTCGGAGAATAACCGCCGTGACCGTTCCATATTATTATCTGATCCGAACCGAATGCTTTTACAACATCTCTTGTAACATCGGAATTATCCAAATTCTTAGTGAACGAGATATTGCTGAATTCGTCTGTTATTATATCTGCTGCGTCATCAGGGGCAACAGTTCCCAGACTGTCCTTACACGGCTGATATGTGCATACGTTAAGAGCACTGTTAGCCGTTGCAGATTCCTCGACTCCCTCGGTGGGATTGCTGTAAACATAGGTGATACCGCTACTGAGCTTTACAACTACATTATTATACTTTTCGTTGACCTCATATTTTACGGCTTCGCCACTGTTAAGCAGTTCTTCTGCGACCTCGGCGGCCTTGGAGATAGCCTCGGCGCCTTTTCCCTTTTTTATATATCCGTTATCCGTTTTGTATTCGGCTACGGATTCCATAAAAGTGAGATTTACTTCATCGGCTTTGCTGAAATCTTCTTCCGTCAGCTCGTCAAAGTACCGGACCTTTACAGGCTCGGACTCTTCATTCCCCGATTTTACCGTAAACGATCTTTCTTCTTCACCGTTTACCTCGGGACGGTACGTGCAGGTATAGATACCGTCACCTGCCGCTTTATCGCCGTTGGTACCGTCATCACAGAAAGTGGCAACTTTCTGTTTGTTTTCGTCGTAAAGCGCCACATCTTCGCCCGATTCAGACTCATCCAGCGCAGTTTCAAAGATAATGCCATCCTCATCGTCAAGCGGCTTATATACGTCGTCGGCAACAAGCTGATGCACCTGCGGAACTACAGGACTGAGGTATCCTGCGCTCTGATAATTGTTTTCGTCGGAATATGATTTGCCGTTGAAAAATTCATCAAGACTGCAGCTTGTTGCTGAAAGCATTGAAGCTGCAATAAGAAATGCTGCTGTTTTTTTCATAATATTCATATGCTTTTCCCCTTTATAGGAAATTATTAATCCCTTTTGATTAATTTTGCAGAACCTTGTCCTCCAAACGTATCTAAAAGATATTCCTTGAGCTCATTTGGCAAGGTCACAAGTTTGCTTTCATTTTCACCGCTTTTGAGATATAACCCATAATTATTGGTATTATCATCAACGGTAAGTACGCTTCCGTCGCTGAATTTGACCTCAATCAGCGACATTACCTCAAGCTCGGTCTCCGCACTTTCATATTTTACATCCTTCATAAAGCTGCATATCTTTTCGCCCTGTTCAGCTGTAAAAACAGTTTCTTTCAGCTTTACGCTGACGGAATCCACAGAAGCACCCTCATTCGGGAAATCTATGGAATTGCTGCTGTTATCAGCCGATGTGGCAGCAGGCTCGTTGAATGAAGCGGGTGTCTGGTTTTCCTTGCCGCAGCCCGTAAGTGCAAGTGCTGCAAAAACAGCGACGATCGTTATAATCTTTTTACTTTTCATATTATTACCTCTTCTTTGTTATTTGTATAGTATTGCAGTCGCAGTATATAGCTTATGCGTATTTATCGTTTCTTTACCAGATAATTATAAACGATTCTTTCTCTTTCGCCTCCTCAGCAGTACAGCTCCTCCTGCCGCACCGAGTCCCACAGCTGCCGAAGCCGCTGCCTTTGCCCATGTTTTATGCATTGCATAAAGGACGATATTCTCGGTAACAAGAAGATTCTTGATGGCCTTTACAGTTATGTTGCCTGCAAGGTCTATAAGCTCGATAGTAAGATCACGGGCTGTATTGGACGCAGGTATCACAAACACATAGCTGCTGTCGCCGCCTTCTTTTCCTGCTGCATTGAGCAGTACCTCGTTAAGACTTGTCGTTACTCTGATATGTCTGAGCTTTTCATTTACATTCAGTCTGAACTCTCTCTGAGACTGTCTGAACTCAGCGCGGTCTGCAAGATCGTCACACTTGAAATCAGGCTCATGGGTGTCTATGCTGAATGAAATATCCGCGTTCCTGAGACTACTCAGGTTCTTGTTTCCGGCAGCATCGACCGTCTGCACGGACACTTTGTAATCAAGATCCTTGTCAAATACCTTTGAGTCGATAGTGTAGACATATTCGTAACCAGACTTGTCATCCAGCTGTACCGGTCCCGAAACTGTATACTCCTCTTCCGTCAGACTAACGATATCGGAGCCCTTATCGACAATTATGGTCACTTCATTGCTGTCACTGTGCTTATCCACATTTCTTTCGGTTATCATTATTGTCGGAGCCTTCCTTAGATGACAACCGTTTATCTCGTCTTCATTTTCGATAGTGAATACCGAACCGAATCGGTTGACGGAGAATGTCTTTTCCTGACTGCTTTCGTTATCTGCCTTGTCCTTTATGGTAACGCCTATCCTGTAGCTTCCGTCGAACTCCTCCTCCGACGGGAAATTGTCAAAAACCATTCTGCTTCCTGTATTCTCGGAGCTTTCCTTATTCCATCTTCCTGTTATGAAGCTGTCCTCGTTAACCATATATTTTACAACATTTCCGTTATCCTCAACTACAGCAGCAAGCTTTTCCTCGTTCCTGAATACATCAACGCTCTGAGAATCGGGATTATCCTCGTTTACACTGATAACAGGAGCTACCTCGCCGTTGTTTGCGGCTGAAATGCCTCCGATGCTTATAACTGGCTTTTTCCTGTCTATTGTAAATGAAACCGAAACAGGCTTCATGCTGTTTCCTGCAAGATCCTTGCCTGTAACGTTTATGTCGTATTTGCCGTCTTTCGAGAAATACGAGTTCGGCACCAGAAGCGAATGGGTATTTTCGCCGTACCAGCTGCCCGAACTGAAAACATTGCCGTTAACGGTAATACTTATGCTGTCAGGGTCGAAATTCAGCTCTTCAACAAATACCGCCGCTTCGACATCAGAACCGACAAATGCATCATCGCCTGTGCGCACGCTTGCTCCGCTCGTTCTTCTTACGTCTATGGAAGCCTTTGGAGCAGTAGTATCAATTACAAATGTGCCTGTACCCTTCGGTTCCGCTTCGTTTCCGGCGAGATCAGTATTGGTTACATCAAGACGATATCTTCCGTCATTTGTAAAATCAATTTTGCACTTTACCTCTGTATCATCTTCATTATGCTCAAATTCCGGTGCGTCGGCTCCTGTTATGACAGGAAGCTGCAAATTCATGTCCTTTACTGTAATATACGCTGTTTTGTGCGTATTATAGTACTTTACCGCATCAGACTTCTCAATGCCCTCAAGGGTTATCTCAGGCGGAATCTTATCTATGCTGAACTGAATGTCATCAGGGCTCAAATTGTTCCTTGCATTATCCATCATTTCAACATGGAGTTTATTTCCGTTGCCTTCATTGCTGATACCTATTGTACGGCTTGCCTTGGTAACAATATTTCTTTCTATATTGTCATCAACTTTCCAACCGTCAAAAGAACGGTTTTTCACGCTTTCTTCGCTGAATTCCGAAGTATCGTCCTGAGAATCGTGACTCCACTCAATTTTCTTGATGCCTGACTGTGAATCCGAAACAATGATCTCAGCATTGATATCGCTGTTGTAAAGAGCTCGTCCTGCTTTATCCCTGTGCTCGGTATCAGGAAGCTTTACTTCGATTTTTGCCTTGTTGATGTGATTTTCCGGTGTATCGGAAATAACGCCGTTGGACGCCCATACACCTGAGCCGTGTCCGACATTGTCAAAAACCTCTGCAATTACATCGCCCTTGAATTCTTCGTTTATTTCAAATTCAACATAACCGTCATCGAAATGTTCCGTATAATTCCTTGGTTCTATTTCATTGCCGTCTTTATCGATGAGCTTTACTTCGACACTCTGTAAACCCGAACTTGCATAATCGTCTTTGACATTTATCTTTACTTTGACATTTGATCTTATGAAGTTTTTGTATCTTGTCCTGTAATCTTTGGAGCCCTTCTTGATCTTTTCATTGTCTTCTCTGCCGGCGAACTTGAAATTGACAATTTCGGGCGGAGTAAGATCAAAATCGACCCTTTGACGGCTCTCATTACTTGGATTTCCACCGTAGTCGACCGATTGAACTCTTATTGAAAAATGATAGTCTCTATCCTGATCATTTTTTAGATTGATTATCTTGTCTGCATATGGGTCATTCTCCAAAGTATATCCGTCAATTACTATATGGGGCTTAGCACACAGATATTCAGAACTAAACTTATTATCAGGACTTGCCTTTCCGCTCTCGTTAACAGGTGTGAATACTATTTTGAAATTTCCTTTTTTAAGCTGTTCTTCTGCATTAAGAGTTTTTTCGGCATTTGTAATATCTGAAAGCGTGATATCAAGGTTTCCGTCTGTACCTATAGTAGCACCGTTTCTGGTCAGCCATATTTTGAGCTTTTCGATTCCTGAATCTCTGACATCATCGTCTTTTGCCGTTATTTTTACCTCAGGAGCTGTTTCAAACCAGTATCCGCCATTTCCTTTGCCGCCTATCAGAGCAAGCGTTGGATCTTCCGGCTTTTCACTGTCCAGCTTTATTACCGTAGCCTTTGACGGATCAGCGGTTACATTGCTATCCCCATTGTCACTGTAATAGTATTTCTTTTCATTTCCTGCGCTGTCCTTAACAGAAACGATAAGATAGCCTTCATATTTATTGCATTCATTAATATATTCGGTCAGTTTAAGGGCAGAAGAGTATGTTTCAGCTTTCGGCTTAACAGTTCCGTTTTCTGTACCGGATGTTGCATTAAATTCAAAAAGTTTTGACTTCCCATCGACCGTGCTGCTAAAATAAACCTTTACATCATCAATTCCCGAACAATTGTCATGCTCGGGGTACTGATCATCAACCGAAGCCGTCATTTCTAATTCATCTTTGCATACATTTTTATTTGTTTTTGAAAGCTTTATATTTCTGACTATCGGAGCGCTTCCCTCAATATTTGTAGATACTGTTTCCTCTTTGCTCTTATTTTCACAATGATCTTCTACATATACTATGAAGTCATCAGTTATGAATTCTCCGTTCGTTCCGTCAACCGTAACCGTTACATCAAAGTGTGAATTGCCTTTGTCTGCTTTTACAGGCTTTACCTTAACATTAAATTTTGTTTTGCCGTCTTTTGCCGTTCCTGTTCCCGAATAAACTGCTTCAGGTGACCAGATTGTATGATCATTCAAAGCAACATTGCTTTCCAGGCTCTCTTTGGTGACCTGAACGCCACCTACATTAACAAAAGCTATGTTATTGATCCTGTCAATGTTGTATTTATCGCCTTTTTCACTTCCGAAACTGTCGTCGATATTTAAAGTAAAGCGTATCTCATTCGTCCAGTCTGTTTGCTCGCTTTTTACCTCAGCTTCAGGGGCTGTATCATCAAATAAGACTGTAAACGGCCTCATTGTCAGCGGAACGGCTCTGCAGACACGTCTGACCGTTATTTTACGTTCCCGGAAAGAATCACGTTCGATTCGTTCAATAATTTGTGTATACTCATTTCTGTTCCCGATTCTTTCACTTTTTATTACATCTTCACTATCAATAACATATTTATCGTCATTGTCCGCATAAGATATGTCTCTTTCTGAATTATTCCGTAAAATTACATGTTCCTCTATTACTTCTTCATCAAAATATTCAAACCTGTTGATCGCATTGAATGTTAACTTATTTGCATTCAAACTAAAAGCTATTCTGCCGCTGCTATCGGTTGGCAGATTCCTTATTTCGTTATTTTCATCATAGAAATATAACTCACAATTGGCATATTCAGACCCCAGATTCAGTATCACTCGTCCTTTTACAGGCGAAATTATAATTCTTTCAAAGGTCACGGAGTCTGTTTCCGTGCGTGAATCCTTCAAAGACGCCCTGCAATTATTGAATACTTTTAAAGGATCACTTCCCTCGCCTCCATTATACTTTATGTATTTAACAGAGAGGTATTTCCCGTTATCATTGAGAGTGAGGCCTTTTGAACTGTCAATGCTTTCAATTTCGATCATACCCTTGCGTTCATTATCCATGTAATTAATGATCTCATTGTAATCACCAAATGTTATCGGGCTTTTGCCTTTATTACCGTCAGCATACTGATACTCACACTTAGATAAATAATATGTATCATCACCTTTGCCGATAAGAATAGGGATATGATATTTTGAATCTATAAGAGTGTATGTCTCTTCACCTTTTTGGGATTCTCCATTGCCAATATACTCTATTTCCGCACTGATCTCACTGTGCTCGCCAATAACGCTGAAAGAATAACCGGCGTTATTTTCAAGTTCATTTTCCTCCGCTTCCATTTTCTTGTTTATGAGCTCCTTGACCGATATTGGATTGTCGGTGAAAGTGAAATGGCTATAGATTCCGTTGCCGGCGTCCAGATCGATCCTGAAACAGTCACAGTTGTTATTTGGAGAAACTATGACAACATAATCTTCAAATTCAGACCACTTTAATGTATACTTACCGGTAGTCTTGTTTTTTTCCAGCTTAATATCGTTATCATCTTTTTTAACAATATTTACAGTCGTATCTATTTCATCAAAACCAATGCTGAAAGTGTTTTCAACAAAATACACTTTTCTGATTTCCGGTTTATCCTGATCCTCTTTTATGTAAACGCCGTAGTTGCCTATTCTTACACTTCTATTTACAGTACAACTTTTCTCGGCATGATAACCTTTTTCAAGCACAAGACTATCGTTATTCAGAATTGTGCCGTCCATGATATACTTCTTATCAACATTATCAATTTTCTTCGTAACAGACTTAACTTTTGAATCGTTGATATAATGTACATTTCCTGTGACCTCATAATAAACGTTCTTTTTCAGTTCAGAGGCAGTCGTGTTAAAGCTATATCGGTCAAAACTTGTGTTGTCGGCTGATAGATCATCAAATGTAAATATCTTCAAAAAGCTTTCCAGTTCACTTGATTTTGAATCCTCATAGGTAATATTAAGGAAAAGTTTTTGTTGTTCTGTTTTATATTCGCAGTTTGATATACCTGATATTTTTTTTGCCTCAATCTCATTTTTTAGCGCTTTTATTAATTCGTTTCTCAGTCCGGACTTAAACGATGTTTTTAATTCATCAGGTATTTTTATTTGTTTCACACTTGTAGCAATAGTTGTTGTTGTGGATACAGAAGAAGATGTTGCCGTTGTATGAGTCGTAGTCGTATTTGAAATAGGTTTGGTCGTGGCCGAACCCGAATTAACTGCTGAAGCGGTAGTAGTTGCTGCTGTAGTTGTTGTTGAAGCTGTTGTTCCCGAAAAAACAACAGTAGTTGTTGTAGCGGCAGTAGTTGTCGTTGCAGTCTGAGCAGCGGCAGTAGTTGTTGAGGCTGTTGCCGTTGATGCTATCGTTCTTATTAAGTTCGTATCGCTTTTATTTGCCGGAGCAGAAGAAGCACCTTCTGCCGCAAAAGCAGAAAGTGAGCCCATACTGCTTGCTGACAGAAATGTAAGTGCCGAAATAAAAGCCGCCGCTTTTCTAAGCATTTCCTTTTTAGTATTCATCTTTACCGCCCATCCTTTTCATGCATTGTTAATTTAGTTTATAGCCTGTTATTTTTTATTCATTCTAAATTTTGCCGTGAGAAGTGTCAACGCGCTTACAGCTGCTGCAATAAGAGTGATCATACCTACTCTGAAAAGAAGTCCGCCGCTGTTTTTGGGTCCTTCTTTCTGCGGAGCACCTGTTGATATTACCGTCGTTGTTACCGACGATGATGTTACAGATGTTATCTTTGTCGATGTTTGTGTAGTTGTTGCTGTTTTGCTTGTAGTACCTGTTGAGGTAACGACCGTATTTTCCGTAATTGCTGTCGTTTCCTGCGGAGCAGTATTCCCGCCTGCCTGCGGCGTCTCGCCGCTGTTATCCTGAGAAACTCCTCCATTCTGAACTGCGCCGCCCTGATTTCCGCCGTTATCAGACATAACGGGTGCAGGCTGTTCTTTTTGAACTATGCGAATTCCACCGCCGTTAAGCTGAGTAAAAGGAGTATCTCTGAAATAGTCCTCTTTTTTATCTCCCAAACCGATCTGGATCGGCATATCCATATAGCTTCTCAATAGTTCAACGCCGAAGAAATCCCCGGGAGATACTTGTTCGGGCAGCCTGAATTTGACTCTTACGACCGCATTTTCCAACTCTATAAAATTATCATTATCGAGAGAAGAACAGATATCACACATTCTGTAATTCGGATCGGGTTCATAAAAGCCGACATTCGGTTTTCTTGCATTTACTACGCCCTCAGCTATCGAAAAGCATTCATAATCTGGGTAGTATTCCAGTCTCGTATCTTTTGTGAAGTAAAGCGTGATTCCTTTGAACGGAGGACAATTCTCAGTATATACATTCAGTGATACTCTTCTGTCCTCGGGGATATCCTCTATTGCTATTTCTTTTGTTTCAACTGTTAAATGTATATCAGTCGGCATTTCTGCTGCCTGTACGTTCATTTCCGCCGCACTTACGGAAATGGCGGCCGCCGCTGCTGATATTGTCAGAAATCGTTTAAAAAAATGCATTTTTATTCCTCTTATTTTATTATATGCGGATCGCCGTGAATGACTATTATATCCTCGGTGATACAAAACTCAATATTTGCCGTATTCGTATTATTTTTCCTTGAAACGAGAACCGTTCCGCCGGGATCGGGCTTTTCCCTGTCCGACGATACCACTACAGTATCGGAATTGCCGATATCGTCATCAGCGGAGCGAAACTCGTCGATGATATCCTGTTTATCAATGATCTCTTCTTCAAAAACTCTGTTTTCTTCAATGCCAATCTCACTTATGCTTCCGCTCACACTTTTTGATGGGATCATTTCAGCCTCAGACACAGGCGCATTATCCTTCTTGCCGAACTCTGCTCTCAGCAATCCGATAATATTGAATCTCAAAGCCAGAATTATTGTCAGAATAAACAGGAATATCCCGGATACTAAAAGGATATTCGCAATGTTATCCAGTGCTTGTGAACTCATTTATCTCTCCTTGACATCGTCGTATACCATTTTGACCTTACTGTATGCTTCTTTAAAATGCAGCATCTCTGCTATTTCTATTGCGCTGACATTGCTGTAAGTAACCTTTTTTTCACCGTCATTTTCATAATCTTCTTCCCTATGATCTTCGTTATATACCTTAAAATAAATCTTATCGAGTATTACTGTCTGTTCTCTCTTTTCCACGCCGTTTATCCTGAACTTTGCGGAATTACGAGAGATAAGGCTCATAAGCATCTGACATACTCTTGCGCTTACAACGTCGTTTCCCTCGTCTATATACATAGAAAGGTCTTTTATATTATTCCACATATCGGTATAAAGCTGCGGATTATCCTTTCCTTCTTTTTCGATCTTGTCGATTTCCGTGTAGAATCTGCACGCAGAAAATAGTATCTTTGCCTTTTCGTAAAAATCAGCGTTTGGATCTTTGCTTCTGACAGCTTTGCCAAACCACCGGTATGCTTTTTCGTTTCTTGCCCTTTCCAGTTCGGAATCGGTCAAGCCCCCGTTTTCATACGGGTCGTAGTACAGCCAGTAAGCATATGCGATCTCATACATACACTCACCATAGTCACTGTCGCTTTCCTTGATGGAATCGCAGGCCTGTATCTCATTTATAATGTAATTATCCTCTTCTGCGTCGAGCTTGAGGTCGTTTTTAAAACTTTCTATAAGAGCTATGTAGATACCATCCCTGTTTGTATGATCTATTTTTATCGCCTCAGCGTAATTTCCTTTATTAACATATTCAGTATATTTTTCATGCAGATCCTTCATGGCCTTATGATCTGCAATTAACGCAAATGCGCCTGCTCCGATAAAGCATGTGAGCGAAAGCACAAATGCACTTGCAACAAGCCGTATACTGGTCTTTCGCTCGATACGGCAGATATCCTTATAGATAGCTTTGCACGAGTGATACCTCTTTGACGGCTCGTCGGCAACACATTTTTGAATTATACGTTTTATATCGGGATTGATCTTACGGTCAAATATAAATCTTTCCCGCGAGGTCAGAAGTTCACTGCCGCTGCTGACCTTAAGAGGCTTTCTGCCCAATATCATATGATAGAGGGTAGCACCTATATTGAAAATATCAGTCCGATTATCGAGCATATCGTTCCTGTACTGCTCGGGAGCTGCATATTCGGGAGTGTACCCTGTAACACCTGTTGAATTTTTTATCGCTGTGCCAAAATCTATGAATTTCAGCTTCAGCTCCGCGCCGTCATTCATAGATGAATCCCCAAGCCTGAGCACCATGATGTTCTCGGGCTTCATATCACTGTAAACCCTTCCTGTATTATGGAAAAACTCCATAAACGAACATATCTGCTTTGCTGCTTCCAAAAACATCTTCTCCGTCATGGGACCGCTTTTCAGTATGTTATCCATAGATTCACCGTCAAGATAGTCCTGAACGATGTAGAAGTTGTTTTCTGTTTCAAAACGGTGGATAATGTTCGGGAAAAAGGCATTGGTCTTATCAAGTTCGTAAAGCTCCTTTATAAGAGCCGATTCGAGCTTCGCCATGTCATAGACATCGATATTTGATTTGCTTATTTCCTTGATTGCTCTTACCGCTCTTTCAGCCTGCAAGTCATAAGCCTTATATACGACCGATGTACCGCCTCTGCCTGCAACCTTTTCAATTTCGTATCTGTTTGCGAGTAATCTGTTATTCCTGCTCATATAACATCATTCTCCCGAAGTATACCTCACTGCAAGCGCGGTTATGTTATCATTCTCTTTTCGTTCCATATTAAGCTGCATAAGGTATTCAAGGTTGCTGTGGATCTTATCAGGTGATGTGTTTTCCGACGGTACGAGACGCTTTCTTATCTCCTCACTGTCAACCATCTTTCTGAAGCCATCCGAGCAAATCATATATATACATTCTTCCTCTGGCTTTTGAATCAGAAAATCATACATCCTGTCGGTTTCGCCTGCACCTATGCAGTTTGTTATCTGATTCTGACGCTTATCGAATCTTGCGTCCTCTTCAGTAATGAAACCTCGTCTTACTTCCTCCGCAACAACGGAGTGATCCGACGTAACGACCTCTATCCTGTCCTCATATACCTTGTAAAGCCTTGTATCGCCCACGTGGGCTACCATAACAGAGTTGAGATTCGTGTCTATAAGCAGTGATGTGAAAGTGGTCCCCATGTTCCCGCTTTTAACACAGTAAAAATTGATATTATCATTTATGCGGTGAAGATGATGATCAAGGCTCTTTCTCACGTCAAGAATGCCGCAGCGCTGACGGATAAGCATGGGATAAACGTTTTCAAACCATTCCGAGGTCTCGATGACTGTATATGCGCTTGCATTCTCGCCGCCTGCCAGTCCGCCTATACCGTCGCATACAGCCGCAAAAAGTATATCCCTGCCATTGTATCTTGCTGTTTTGAGCATCAGGGCGTCCTCATTTACTTTTTTCACTATTCCCTCTGTAGTGACATAAGAATAAATATACATCGCATTATCTCCGCATTTCAGTATTAAACAAACATCATCTGCTTTAAGCGTTTTATTCCCCATGCAATTGCCAATATCATTATCTTTAAAAAAGCCGTATCTTACGACTCCGATAATAAGAAGCATTATCTTTTAACAATAATTATAATTAGTATAGCATATCATTCATAAAAAAGCAATAGTTTTTTTGCGAAAACTCCCTGTTTATTGCTATATCTCGGCTTCCCGCCCCCCAAAAACCAAACATGTCCGACTGCCTTTCACGCCCGCCTGACAAATATACAAAAGCGGAGAACTCATATCAAAAGTTCCCCGCTAATTTATACTGTTTATTGCTTATTGTCTGCTCACACGGGCTTTTTAATAGAGGCAGCATTGCTTGCAGCAACCTGATCCACGATATCTGCGGGATCGGCAACGTTCTGAATAAGATATGTAGCGACCTTCTGAAGATAGCTGTAGAACTGATCAAGCTTTGCCTTGACTTCATTGAAATTCTCTCTCATATCTGTAGCGCTCTGTGCCTGATATGTAGACTCTGTATTCTGGATCTCTGATGCAACACTTGTAAGAGTAGCGCTCATTCTCTGTGAAATATTCTGAAACTGACTTGCCAGTGTCCTGACTACTTCGGGGTTAATAAATAATTCTGCATTAGCCATTTTTAATTCCTCCTGATACTTTAAACGTTATTTTACTTAGTCGCCGAATGAACAAGCTGTGTTTACCTGAGCCTTGCTGTCTGCCATACGTGATTCGTGAGCGTTGGCAGTATTGCGAAGGAATGTGGAATACTCAGAAATGATCTCTCTCATCGACTCGAAGCAGGGCTTAACATCGTTAGCCTTCTGACGAAACATATCTGAGTCCTCGCCCTTCCAGTTGCTCATCAGTTCGCCCTCGACTATGCTGTAGAATTCTGTGTATTCTGCATAGAAATCATCATTATAAGAATCGACCTTTGCTGCTGTAGAAATGATGGTATCTGTACCTTCACTGTAACGGATAGAGTTTGCCATTTTTTATTCCTCCTGTAATATAATTCGTTTCAAAGCTTTCCGCTTTGTTGAGTATATTATACCACATTTGTTTTCTGGCACTTTTCGCAAAGCGTCGAATTAAAATTTTAGTTATTTTAAATACAGGAGTTTTTCCAAACGGCGCAGGATAGGCTAATATTTAACTCAAAAAATTTTTTTGCTGTTTTTTGCCATTTTTTTTGCTGAAAAATTCCACTCTTTTTGCTGTAAAAAGCCACCTTTTTTATGATCTGCGGGTAAAAAACTTAAAGACCTGCTCTGTTTTTCTGTTCCTTATTATAACTCCGTCACCCTCCGTAAGAACAGGTACGGAACTGTTTATATCAAACAGACTGTTTGAACTCAGACCGCTTCCGAGCCATATTCCCGAATCGTCGAACCATTCCCTGTTGTTTTCGGTATCGAAATTCGCAAGAGAGGTATAGTCGTCGATATTCTTGACGATATGGATATATGCGCCTCTTGAAGCGTTCATATTGCCGGGGGTATCCAGTATTACATAATGATAATGTATCTCGGGAAGCTGTGTTATAACATTCTTGAGATTGTTGAACGTAACGTTCTTGTCGGCTATACATGAAGCTTTCTGGAACGAATTGATGATGACATAGATATGCTGTGCATCATAGCTCAGTGAATAGGTGCCGTCGCTGTTCTTGACGAGCCTGCTGCACCTTCCCTCAGCGTCTGCTTTATAACGTTTGTTCCACTCTGTGAACTCCTCCACAGTCGAATAGCATGTATAGCCTGCGTTACTGTCAGCAAGCTCTCCCGACGTATCAAGAACGACCACATCTATATTACTGTCCGAAGCCAGAGCCTTTGCAAGGTTTCCCGCAAAAGCAGTCAGCTGCTTTTCGGAATTTGATGATACAAAGGTGATATACTTGTCCGAAAGATCATAGTATACCGCCTCACCGTCAGCCGCACCAACAGGTATATGAGCTGCACTGATACTGTCTGTGACGAGTAAATCTGCATTTATCTCAGAGCGTGTATATGAAACAGCTCTTATGCCGCCGCACTTTTTAACAGCTTCGTCGCAAAGCTTCTTGATTTCCTTTCCTGCGTCATAATCAGCTTCGTCGGAGTCATCGCTCTGTGACTGATAATCAAATATGCCTGCGGTCTGGAATTTATATGTGATGTCATTCTCCTTGACGATACCGCTTCCCTCGCAGTCTGATGGAGTAATGCCGCCTGTTCTGCCGATTATACCGAGATAATCGTTTACATCGTTCATTTTCAGCATGAATGTCTGCTGGATATACTGTTTCAGGCGATAATTGGTATTAACGGAGAATGTTCCGATAACAAGATAAATACCGCGCTTTATGCCCTCTCTTGCTATGTATGTGACGAGAGATGTGATGCTGTCATCGAATTTCTCTGTAAAATCCGTATAATTGTTAAGCATGAGTATAATAGCCGGCAGTTTTCTGCCGGAATGCTTACAGTACTCCGAATACTCTCCACGATACTCCGAAAACAGCTTGCTTCGCCTGTTTATCTCATTATATACCTCGCTGATAACCTTCTTGACGTTTTCCTCCTCTTCGGCAATGACAATATCTCCCACCTGAGGTGCATTGCTGAACGCCTTCAGGAATCCCGCATCAAAATCAAGCACATATATGCTGACCTGCTCCGCATTATAGGTATAGATAAGCGAATAAATCAGAGTTATAAAGAACATATCGAGACCGCTTCCTGCAGAGCCGTAAACGATAAGATTTCCTTTTTCGGAGAATGGCACCGTCATTACTTCCTGAATACGGTTATACAGGTCATCGCGCTTTCCTATAATGGGTTCTATAGGTGTATATACGGTATTTGCCGAAGCATCCTCCCGATTGCAGCATAGACTTCTCAGTGAGAGCTTTGCTGGTATCGGGTCGAGCCACAAGGGTCTTACCTCTATATCCTTTGCGATGTCGATAAGATAGTTTCTTACTGCAACGAGCTGAGAAACAGTTTTTTTGCTGTTATCGGTCTTTATGTCAGGCTTCCTTATCTTTTCATGCAGAACAGTGCCTGTATTGTTGATGATCTCTGCGGATTCGATATCTTTTTTGATGAAATCGTCCGACTCGTTATAATCCGCACCACACCATGCAGACTGTCCCATGCTGAATACCTCATTATATCCCACCTGAAAGAAAAAGCGTCCCGTAGTGGATATCTCGGCGGCATCGGGACAGTGGATAACAGCCTTACTGTCCTCCTTCCCCTGCACCTTGAGGCATATCTTGAAACGTGAGTTGCTCCATATCTGAGGACTTACCACGCTGTCCGGCTTCTGGGTCGCAAGGATAAGATGAACTCCAAGGCTTCGTCCTATACGTGCAGCGCTTACGAGCAGATCCATGAAGTCCTCTCTGTCAGCCTTGAGCTCCGCAAACTCGTCGCATACGATAAAAAGGTGAGGCAGGGTCTCAAGATCTGCCCCCTCACGTCTCAGCTGCTGGTACTTGTAAATATCCATAGTACCCTCGTTGGATATCTTACGTGCCTTCTTGAAAAGCACCTGACGGCGCTTTATCTCTGTCTCTATTGAGATACACGCTCTTTCGATTGTCGCACCGTCAAGGTTTGTAACTGTACCCACCACATGAGGAAGCTTGTAGCTGACATCTATGCTTTTTCCGTCTATTATCTCTTCCTTTACGTCGTTGAATGCGTCCGCAAGACCGCCGCCCTTGTAGTCCACTATGACAAACGCTACCTCCTCGGGACTGTAATTAACGGCAAGAGAGAGTATGACGGTTATAATAGTCTCACTCTTTCCCGAACCTGTAGTACCCGCGATAAGACCGTGAGGACCATGATATTTTTCATGCATATCCATAAAGAAGGTATCTCCCGAGGGCGAAACGCCTATCTCGGTCTTAAGACTCTTTATTGGGTTGTTCTCAGCCCACCTTGTAAGGCTGTTGAGATGCTCGACCTTTGACACCCTGAACATATCAAGAAATGTGAGCATAGTCGGGAGCTGATATTTCTCGTTAAGGATATCGAGCTTTATATTTGATATCGTATCAAGATATCTTTCAAAGCTCGGAGCATTCTCGTCGGAACCGTCGTTTACACGGTACGGTATTACCTCGCTTGAAATATTGTTTCTGCGGTCATAGAGAGTGCATTTTCCGTCAGCAATTTCGATTATAAGGTCGGAATTATTGTAGTTATACATTCCGAAAGCCGTCAGCAGACTGATATTAAGCACCTCTCTGTGCTTCATTATCACTGACATAATGTCAAGACTGTCCAGAGTCTTTTTATCGGAAGCAATAATGAGCATTTTGGGAAAATCTCCGTCCTTATTATCGAGACGGTTGCCTATTTCCTTTTCAAGCTCTGCTGCAAGTTCTTTCATTTCGTCCGTTGAAGAAGCGATATATCTGAAAGAGCCGTCGCTGTTCCAAGTATGGGGCAGCCACTTGGCATACTCCCACTGTTCTCTTTCTTCAGCGCTGAAAATGAATATGAGCTTTAGCTCGTCATAGGAATAAAGAGCCGCAAGCTGTATGACTATCTCCTTTATAAGTTCATTTGAGGCTTTTTTTTCGCCGTTTATACCGCATATGCAACCGCTGTCGAGGGACATGGTTATGGGAGCGTCATTAAGTATCCTTTCCTCATGCTCGAACTGCATCATATCATAACGCAGGTCATCCTTGAAGAAAGCATCATTGTTGTCACTGCACTTCACCTTTATCTCGGATTCGCGCTTTCCTCTGCCGAGAACAACGTTCATAAACTCCTTATCGTTTATGCTTTTGCTCCAGAGGTACTTGTCGCGGTTTATTACCCTCATCATACACTCGTCCACAGTAAGATACTTCTTGCAGAGGTACTCCTTTTCGTTGTCCATCATTACGCAAACGGACGCACGAAGGTCCATTATGTAGTCCTGATAGTCCTTGCGGCGCTGAGCTTCCTTTTTATTGTTTTCCTTGTTCATGTAACGCCTGTTGAGGGAAGGCCACAAAAGAGCCGACAGCGCCATACTTCCCGCCATGATAAAGGCGGGGACAACATATGAATAATTCGGCTCCTTGCTTCTGTAGTACATTGCAAGAGCGGAATATCCCGCAATAAACAAAGTCGAAAAGCTCATTGTCAGCATTGAACCCATAGTCAACAGCAGAGGACGCTCGTCCCTGTTTGTCTCATGCTCGGGAGGGAGGAGCTGTATCTCCGTCATCTCGGGAGCTTTTTCGCCAAGATCTATGGTCCTGTAGAAGTAATCCGACGCTGATAAAGCTTTTTTTGCAGGGCGTACATACTTTGGAAAGACTACCTTGCTGAGCTTTTTGCCCGAAACAGCCTTTTCATAGTCGATATTTGCGGCTATAAAGTCTGCGCATATAATGAATTTATATCCCACAATAAACACAACATCGCCGATATTAAGTTCATACTCCGCACCGCTGTCTATCCTGCGGTCGTTGACATAAGTACTGTTCCTGCTGTTGAGGTCGGTAACATACCATTTTCCGTCACGAATGCCTATTATAGCATGATTGCCCGAAATATACGAGTCATTGAGCACGATATCGTTTTCACTGCGCTTTCCTATAGCTATAACCTTGTCATTTTCACCGGGATCGCTGAAACATATCTTTGTATACCTGTTTTTCTCATCCTTGATAGTTTCCACGATGAGAGTACACTTTACGCCGGCCACTTCTATAACTAAGACGTCATTGCTGTCAATGGAAGCCTGCTCCACCTCGTTCAGCTTGTCGTTCTCATCATAGCGGAAAAGCTTAAAATCATTTCCCGAAAAAATTATCCACTTGTTCTCGATACCATCAATGTTGATATCCTCATTAAGACCGCTGATACTGTGATTCAGCTTGTAATGTCCCTTTTTTCTGTCAGGAAGTACTGTTGTATTGATATAATCGTTCTGCAAAAAAGTTATGAGAAGCATTTTTTCACCCCTATCCTGTCATTCAGACAAACATAAGCTGCGACCTGTTGCATATGCCCAGTTCTTTAAGCGTCTTATTCTGCGGCAGACTTTCTCCTCTGTCCCTGTAGCAGAGGATATTCACCTCTCCCTTGCAGTAAAGTCCTTTTGCTGCATCGGAAAAGAGGTCTCCCAGCACGTCTGCTGCGTCATGAACGTACATATCCTCCGGCAGGCGCACATCATAAGTCCTGCCATTTGCGGGCAGGTATATCTGTACTATTATCTTGTTCATTATCGTATTTCCTTTCGCAAAAGAAAACTGTCAGGATAGCCAAGCCTTTCGGCAACGCCAGTGCTGACAGTTCTGTACCTTATATTATGTTTTGACTGCCTTATTCTTCTTCCTTTTCAGCTCGGGATAGGAATACCACTTTATTTTCACAAGAAGACCGTAGAAAATGTGGTAATTAAAGTTATCAAGCTCGTCGTCCGTGAGCCTTGTACCGTTAGAGTGGCAGTACTCCCACCTGAGAATGTCAGAAAGCTCGTTCATATCTCTTTCAAAAGGCTCGATTATCCTTCGCCCTACGGCGCGGTCAGAGTTGACCACCTCTTCATATGAGGGCAGTTCGGGAGTACAGCTGAGAAGAGTTTTAACGCTGAGAGTATCGGCATTCTTTTTAAAATAGTTCATTTTCTTGTGTTCTGCTATTTTCTTCAGGAAATAGTAGCTGTTCGGGTTCTTTTTAAGGTTTATCCTGAAAAGCTTTTCGGGATAGTGCATTACGGGCATAGTCTTCATAATAATGAAGAATTCATCGCTGAAAGTAAAGAAAATGATATTATTCTTTATCTTCACGTCCCTGCAAAGTCTGATATCCTGCATACTCTGCTCTCTGTTGGACGATTTCTGAAAGCTTACGTGCATATTCAGCAGAGTCTTCAGATCAGAATTCACCTGCTTGCGCATTTCGGTAGCGTTTTTCAGCTCGCAGAGCCTCATATACTCGTCAAGCGAAAGAGTTACCATCTGTTCCTTTGAGCCCATTTCCGTGAACTTTATCATCAATGCGTCGGCAAGTCTGTGAGTAGTAGTCTTAAGACCCGAACCAAGATCCGAAAGATGATCAAACGAGAGCTTGAGATTGTCTTTTTCAATAAATATCGGATCATCCTTTGAAGCCTCCACCGTTTTCTGTGTGATCTTAAGGGTGGAAAGCTTATTCATCGCTGATGACTGCTTCATTATCCTGAAAGTGTTTCGTGAAACAGAATTGACCTGAAGGCTGGTTTCAAGGACTTTTCCGACAGATGATGATATACCGTCAATTCCTTTTTCGTATCCCATTGTCAGCTCCTATCAGGCAAAAGCATTTTCACGAGCTCGTTCATTGATGTACGGAATATCGATATATCGCCGAGAGCGTCCCTGACAGCGCTTATCTTTTCATCGGATATAATGAGCTCTTCAAGCTCTATGGGACGGAATATCAGCGAAAGTATACGCTTTTTATTGTCATACTCCTCCCCCTCGCCTGCTATCTCGTCCTCCATAGCGTCACGCTGAGCGTTGAAATCGTCTATCTGAGAGATCAGCTCCTGAGTATCCGTGCAGAACGCTGCAAATTCGGGAATATCTATTCTCTCGGCTATCAGCTCGAAAAGCTTGTTATACGCATTCTGATACCTGAGGCCGCCGAACATCAAGTCCTCTCTGAAATAGCGAAGCTTGTCCTGCATTGTCTCTGCGTGTTCAAGGCTCATCATTTCCTGAAAGCAGTCTATCTCCGGTTCTATGAAATGGTCGTGTACATCAAGGCATTTAGGTCTGCACGGGAAATTATTTGCCACTATGGCAACGCCCCTTAGCCTTGCAAGCTCACCGGGAGAACGCATTTCCCTGAACTGCGACTCGGTCATTATCATTGGGAGCAACTCTATCATTCTTCTTGCGTGCTCTACCTGCTGAGCTTGGGTCATATACATCAGCAGACGGCAAAAGCCGTTCTGCGCCTGCTGATTGTAGGCATAGGATATAGCTTGGGCGTATTTCACAAAGTTTTGCAGCTGAACATAGCATTCAAGCACGTCTGCCTCCTCATAGGAGTCTATGTTCTCGGTCAGAGAGTCAAGCATCTCCTGTGACAGAGGAGTATAGTCCGCGTACTCCGCATCGCCCGTCTGCTTCTTATACATACATATATCATTTGAGATTATAAGCTTGCCTATGTCCTCGCCGCTTATGACATCCTTATTCATCAGCTCTTCGATACAAACCATATTATCACCTGTTTTCCCGTTATGATCCTTCGTAAATATGAGGTATTATGCTCAGTTGTCTATATTGAACGAATACTTCTCGCCCAATACGGTTATGGTACAGCCCGAAAACAACTCCGCTTTTCTTCCCGCAGGCACATCAAGTCCCTCAAAATCGAGACTGCCGTCCGATATATTCTCTATAAACAAAGCCTTTCTGCCGCCTGCATCTTCACTTGTTATCACCATGCCCGAAATATCTTCGCTCCTGAACGGGAAGCTCATTATCATTGTTATCGTGCCGTCAGAAAGCTTTTTCAGATAAGCAAGTGCTTTTTCGCTCTCCTTTGGATTTTCATCTTCCGACGGAGCTTTTTCGCTGTCATGCCGTCTTGAGACCATAACAGTTCTTGCAGTGCTTTCTCCGTCGGGATCGTCGCTTCTCGTTATGCAGAACGTATAGCATATACAGTCAAAAAACAGCTTGTCGCCGTTCTTTATCTCCTCTGTTTTTATCCGGTTGTTCTCGTCATTCAGGAAAGTACCGTTTGACGAAGTGTCATTTATGTAGAATTTTCCATCCTGCTCGGAAATGAAGGCGTGCTCTCCCGAAACCGTAGGCTCCGAAAGAACAAGATCGTTATTTTTGCTTCTGCCTATCCTGAACGGAAAGCTTCCTATATCATATCTGTTTCCGTTTGAATCTGTGAGAAAGGTCTCTGTTTTTCTGCCTCTTACAGCGGTATTGCTGGGAGACCTGTAATCGGCTTCACAGCTGCTGCCGACTATCTGATCATTGATAGGGAAGCACGCATTCACAGGCATTTCGGGAGCATTCCCCGCATATCCTACACCGCCGCCGTTAACGCTGTTCATATGATTTGAATTGAAAAAATGGAGCAGAGAATCGGGCGTAAAGTAGTTCTTGCTGTGCTTCCTTGAAGCGATCTGAAAGCCCTCAAGGTATTTCTCGTAATTGTTCATATAGTTTCCGTCGGTAATGATGATATTTTTCGCACCCTTGTGCATTCTGTTAAGACATTTCGGTATATCGTCGCACACGTAATGCTGATTGTTCAGCGGCAGATATATCATCATTATCTTTTTGCTGATATTGTGATAGTACATATACTTCGGGTCGCATACAAGATTATCCGTAGAAAAATGAGCTCTCTGACAGAATGAGATTATCTTCTGTATGCCCGCAATTATCTCAAAATACTGATCCTGACGCATTTCTGTTTTGAGAAATTCCGACAGAGATGTAAGTCCGCTTATATCATAGCCTATCTTGTTTGTATTAGCTGTTTTGGTACACTGAAATGGCAGGAAGTATTCACGGTAAATATCGCTTTCCAGCGTCTGCACCTGCGAATAGTTTATAGCCTCCTTCTTTCCTACAGAAAACACAAGATATGTTTTGTTTTCGGAATATACGGTCTTGAATGATAACAAACTCTTTAAGGATTTCATTTTAAAACCTCCTGATAGACTGCTTACGGATCAGATCAAATACCGTATGCAGCATTAAAAAATGCAGAGATGTTCTCTCTGCACACGTAGATCTTTATATCAGCATAAAAAGGTACATATTCATAGTTATATCATGCCGAGATAGTGCTGCGTATGTCAAAGAAATAGTTATACCAAAAAGTAATGCCCTTAATGTCAGCGGGAAAATGAACTCTTCCCCATTATACAATATATTATATGTCATAACCCGCTATTTGTCAATATTTTTCAACTATACAAACGCTTTTTGTCACCTGTATATCATATTTCTGTATATGAAATAAATTCTCGCTTACTCTCATGCAGGAATAAGCGAGAAGCCAACAGCTCTTATTGCGGTTTCCTTATATTTGCAACATTCCGTGAAGCGACCTGATCCACTACGTCTGCGGGCTCAGCCACATTCTGAGTAAGATAGGCGGCTACCTTTCTGATATAAGCCGTAAACTTTTCAAGCTCGGGCTCAAGAGTGGTGAATTTTTCTCTCATCTCCGATGCACTGTTGGACTCATAGAAAGACTCCGTACTCTTTATCTTAGCACGAAAGTTCTCCAGTGTATTATTCATATCTCCTGCATACTGCCTGAGTCTTTCTGCACATATTTTTATTTCTTCGGGATCTACGAACAATTCCCTGTTAGCCATATATATCCGCTCCTTCCGTTATATAAAAGAACAATTTGAATCTGCCTGCGCCCTGCTTTCTTCCATACGTGCTTCATGAGCGTTGGCTGTTTTTCTCAGGAATGACGCATAATCGCACATAGTCTCTCGCATAGTATCAAAAAAGTGCTTCATTTCTCCCACTTTTTCCTTGAAAGCTTGTGAATCCTCGCCCTTCCACGCTGCTGAAAGCTCTCCCTCTATCATAGAATACATCTGTGTATATTCGCTTCCGAAGTCCTCGCTGAGGCCTTCTACCTGCGCTGCTATCTGAACGACATGGTCTGTACCCTCACTGTAACGTATCGTATTTCCCGCCATTTCAGTTCCTCCTTCTGTGTTCTGAACACCTTTATAGTTATACTTATTATATCACATATCGTATTTGCTCATATTAAGCAGTACACAAATTAAAATTTTAGTTATTTTAGATTTTAAGCTGCAATAAAAATATCTGTATTCCGATGAATAACAGGTATAAATTTATATATATGCTGTCTTTTACCACTGTTTTTGCTGTTTTATCCCACTCTTTTTGCTGTAAAAAGCCACTTTTTCGTAAAAAAGCTGTAAAAAACAGCAATCAAAAGGGTATGAAACAGCTTTCATTGTGGTAAAAAACAGCATAATATTTTTTTATTGAAGATATACCGTCATTTTCACGGACTGGTTTTTCCTATAATACTTAAAATATGAAGTTTTGCCTCTGCACAAAGTGCCATTTTTCACTTTATGGTATAATTTGCACATCACATAAAACGAATCCTTTTTACGGAGGTAAGAATCATGGAATTTAAACGCATTTTGATCTCATCTTTGCTTATAGCTTCTGTAACCGCTTCAACAAGCTGCAGTTCGGATTTTTTCAAAAAGAGGATAAACAGTCCTCAGGCAGCTGCAAAACAGATGGTCTACGCTCCCGAACTCAATCCGGGAGTACATGAGCTTATAACCGATCATTCCTTCAAGTCTCTTGAAAACGACGAGCCTCTCCGCTTTGAGACCGCCGTTACTCCCGAAGAAGCCGCAAACGGAACTCCGGTCGAACTGAAAGACAACAGCGGAAAAACTGTCTCAAAAATGTATGACGACGGAACCCACAGCGACAGAATAGCAGGCGACGGTATCTACACATGCAGCTACAAGCCTGCTCCAAAAGATGAAACAAGCTTCTCCTACACCGCAAAGATCGGTGATACCTCTACGGAACCGACTTCCGTAAGGTACTTTGATAAGATAACCGATGATGACGTCAAGGATATGAACGGAGTAGGTCAGAAAATTACCGAGATACAGTCACGTTTCCTTGACAGTGAGGGATATGTTCCCGACGATAAGAAAGCCGAAGCCATTGACGCAGTAGGCGAATACGTCAAAGAGCTCTACAACAAGGGCGAAGCTGTTGAATACAGAGTAAACCAAGAATACAACAATGTTTTAGTTAAACTTAGCAGCGGTATTACCTGCGTTTATTCAAATCCAAGCAAAGACACAGCCGATGGTGATAGCTCAAGCACAACAACTGCAAATGATTTGGATTATGCAGTAAAGCAATTGACAATAAAGGGATACAGGCCTTATTCAGATTATGATGATTACGAAGACAAGGATCGAACAAACGACTATTCATATACGCTCGGAGAGGGAACAGAAAGTATAATCAATGACATTACTTCTGTCTCTGATTTCAAAAATAATATAAAAAATGGCGGTATAACTTTATCAACTGATGTTGCTCCTCAGAATGTGAAAAATTTCGGACCTAATCAGATCATTATTTGGACAGGTCACGGTGGTTATGACGGAAAACTGCATTCATTTTTAGGCACAACTCATTTATTCAATTATTCGGAATATACCAATGATGATATGATTGAAGACAGAGTCTTGGTTCAGTTCTTATCAGGAAAATCGATTACCGATCCGACAATAACAAACTGTAGAGTATGTATTTCGTCTGAATATATAACAGCACATTGCCCGGATATGACAGATTCTTTTGTTTTTTTGGGGGCATGTCATTCTTTACAGGATTCAGTTCTTGCCGCAAGTTTACTCAAAAAAAACTGTAATGTTGTAGTTGGTTTTTCTGATGTAGTTCATATAGTCTATCTTGAAGCCTTTATCAAAGCGCTTACAGAAGAAATGTGCAACAAAAAAACAACTGCTTCCGGTACACCTTTAGACTATCCGTCGGTACAGGAAGCAATGGATACTGTTACTGATGTAAACAGACTTGGACTTGACTATGTACCAAAAGAGGATAGCCACTACACATACAATACTGTTACGGTGCCTGTAATATTTGGAAACAGAGATTACAGATTCGCAGAAGCTATAGCAGACGAGCTTGACAATGCCCGTAAAGACGCAGAAACAAAGCTCGGTTCATTTAAATTATCATCAACATATGTTTCTGTAGATTTAAACAGTACTGCAAAGATCAGTGTCGAATCATTCCCTGTCGGATATGATCTCAGAAGCCTGATCTGGACTGTTGATGACGACAAAATCGCATCTATTAGTGATTACGGAGATGTCTACGGAATAAAAGCTGGACATACAAGGGTAACAGCCGTAACAAGAGACGGTCTGTATTCACAGTCTTGCTTCATAAACGTCCGAGACTACTAATACAGTAGCTTAATAAATACCCATCTTTTCCCCGCTTGGGATAGTATACCAAGCGGGGACATTTTTGCCTGTCCGTACTTAAGAACTCCGCAAAAATACTTTCGCCGCTTTCGTCGGTATATACATAGTATATATCTCGCAATCTTGGCGAAACGATTGAATCAAAAATATAAAACAGATCAATTTAATTTTGTCTATTGACATCTGTGTTAGTGTGTGCTAAAATAATAACCGGATTATCGGTAATTCAAATATCAAGGGGGGGAGAAAAAATGTCAACACCTGATACAAGTATTGATCCACGACTTCTTGCCTTTGCGCAGGCGGAATTTCTTGACAAGGGATTTATCAAGGCGGAACTGAAAACTATCTGCGAGAATGCCGGCATTACGACAGGTGCAGTCTACAAACGCTACAAAAGCAAGGAGGACTTGTTCTGTGCGCTTGTTGACGATATAGCAGAGCAGCTCGATGTATTTATTGAGGAACGCTCGGATATCGACTTTTCTGCGCTTTCGGACAAGGAGATATACGATTCATGGCAGATGACCTATGATTCGGTGTTACCACTGTTCAGCTTGCTGTATAAGCATCGCGATACATTCACTCTGCTGATCGATAAGGCGGCAGGCACACGTTACGAGAATTTCAACCATGAATATGTAACGAAAATGAGTTATGCCTATGAGCGCTTCTACGCAGAGGCATACAAAAGAGGACTTGCCAAAGCAGAAGTCACAAGAGAGGAATTTCATGTACTGATCTCGTCTTTCTGGACTTGTGTCTGCGAGCCGATCATTCACGATATGTCTTGGAAGAAGATCGAGGAGCACTGCCGTATCGTCTGTCGGTTCTTCAACTGGAAAGAGGTAATTATGTTAAGGAAAGGCGATGAAAACATTGTTTAAAAAGGTCAAGCCCTATATGGGCAATTACATCAGGTACACCTATGCGGCATTGGCGGTCATGTTTGCGGGACTGATTGCTTCCGCAGCACCGTTTTTTATGGTGTACCGTATCATAAAGCCGCTGATCGACGGGCAAAAGCTGTCGGCCGGTTACATAGCGATCCATATCGCTATTATTTTTGCATTTGAGTTAGTATATGCTATCTTATATGTATTGGGACTGAAATACTCGCACATCTCCGCATTCAATACATTGAAAAATCTCCGTATTTCATTGCAGAAAAAGCTGGAACGTCAGCCGCTTGGCACAATTCAGGATATGGGCAACGGCAGGATAAAAAAGCTTTTTACTGATGATATTGATCAGGTCGAGCTGCTGCTTGCACACGCAATTCCCGAAGGTATTTCCAACCTTGCAATGGCTCTGATAGCGATCATATGTATGTTCTTTGCAGACTGGAAATTAGCTCTGTTGTCACTCTGTTCTCTGCCGCTGGGACTGTTTGCAATGGGCATGATGTTCAAGGCGGGTATGTCAAGAATGAACGCTTACTATGCCGCTTCTGCAAAAATGAATGCAACTATCATCGAGTATGTCAACGGCATGGAGGTCGTCAAGGTATTCGGACGGGACGGCGAATCCTATCAGCGATATGAGAGCGATATCAAAAGCTACCGTGATTTTACGCTTGCGTGGTACAAGGTATGCTGGCCGTGGATGGCGCTTTACAGTGCAATACTTCCGTGTACGGCACTGGTCATGCTGCCCGTCGGAACGCTGTTTGTTATCAATGGCACATCAACGCTCGCTGATCTGGTACTGGTATTCTGCCTGTCACTGTCTATCGGTGTACCTCTGCTGAAAGCTCTCAGCTTTGCAGGAAAATTTCCACAGCTGGGCTACAAGATAGACGAAATTGAAAAGGCTATGGACAATGAGCCTTTGAAAACTAATGATAATTCGTTTATCGGTAATTCACATATCGTAAGATTTGAAGATGTACGCTTTGCTTACAAGGAAAAAGAAGTCCTGCACGGCGTATCCCTTGAACTCAGTGATGGAACGCTCACAGCTCTTGTGGGAGAATCGGGCAGCGGCAAATCGACTCTTGCAAAGCTGCTCGTTCACTACTATGACTTAAACGGCGGCAGTATCACGCTCGGAGGACAGGATATTACGGATATGAGTATTGAAACTCTGAACGATAACATCTCTTATGTATCCCAGGAGCAGTTTCTGTTCAATACAACACTGTATGAAAATATCCTTATCGGCAAGCCCGATGCAAGCCGTGAAGAGGTATTGTCGGCGGCTGAAAAAGCACAGTGCGAAGAGTTTCTCAGACGTCTGCCGAAAGGTATCGACACAATGGCAGGCGACGGCGGCAAAATACTGTCGGGTGGTGAACGTCAGCGTATCTCCCTTGCGAGAGCAATACTGAAAAATGCACCCGTTATCGTACTTGACGAAGCGACTGCATTTATCGATCCCGAAAACGAGGAGAAGATGAAATCCGCTATTGCCGAGATCATCAAAGGCAAAACTGTGCTTGTGATCGCGCACCGCTTGCAGACAATCGTGAACGCCGATAAGATATGCGTGATGAATGACGGAAATATCATAGCTGCCGACACGCACGAAAATCTGCTTCAAAGCTGTGCGGAGTATCAGAAGCTGTGGAACAGCAGCGAAGCAAGAGCGAACTGGACTATCGGAAATGAGGTGAGAGCATGATAGGTCTTATCGGACGGATACTCGGCGTTTCGGGAAAATACAAAGGCAGGATATACGGTGCAATGTTCCTGTCATTCTTGAAAGGAATGCTTATGAAAATGCCGATCATACTGGCGTATTTCGTTGTTACAGCATTCATCGATGGAACGATCACTAAGAAACATTGCATATACATAGCTGTTGCACTTGTGGCAAGTGTTGCTGTACAGGCGCTGTTCCAGTATTTTGCCGACAGACTGCAAAGTGCGGCAGGCTATATGATCTTTGCGGATATGCGAATGAAGCTGGGTGAGCATCTGCGCCGCCTGCCTATGGGATATTTCACGGAGGGCAATATCGGCAAGATAAGCTCCGTTCTGTCAACGGATATGGTCTTCATCGAGGAAAACTGCATGATGACATTAGCTGATATGATGAGTTATCTGTTTTCGCAGGCGATAATGGTGCTGTTCATGTTTTTCTTCGATTGGAGGCTGGGAGTTATCTCATTGATAGTAACAGCAGGAATGCTTATGCTTGGCTATGCAATGAAAAAGAGTACCCTGCACCATTCTGATGAGCGTCAGGAGGCTTCGGAAAAGCTGACGGAATCGGTTCTTGACTTCACAGAGGGTATCGGCATCATCAAGACATTCAATCTCATGGGCGACAAATCAAAGGAGCTGACTGACAGCTTTGAACTCAACTGCAAAGTCAATCTCGACTTCGAGTTCGATCATGCACCATGGCAGACAGGCGTGAACCTGATATACACAGTTGGAACAATTCTTGTACTTGCTGTATCTTCTTATTTCTATTTTTCGGGCGCTATGCCGCTGAATTTCTATATCGGTATGCTGCTGTTCCTGTTTGATCTGTTTGTTCCCATGAAGTCATTTTATGGACAGATAGCAAGACTGTCGGTAATGAATTCGTGTATGGACAGAATAGAATCCCTTTTTGCTGAAAAGGAGCTTGCTGACGACGGAGCAGAAATGCTGAAAAACAGCAATGCTCCCGAAATAGAATACCGCAACGTCACATTTGCCTATGGTGAAAAGGACGTTCTGAAAGATGTATCATTCAAATCAGATAAAGGCACAATGACAGCTCTGGTAGGACCGTCGGGCGGCGGCAAATCTACTATCGCAAGTCTGCTGACACGTTTCTGGGATGTCAAAAGCGGAGAGATACTTCTGCGTGGTACGGATATACGAAAGATACCGCTTGCGACGCTGATGGACAATATCAGCATGGTGTTCCAGAGAGTGTATCTGTTTCAGGATACAGTCTACAACAATATCGCTCTCGGCAGACCTGATGCAAGCCGTGAAGAAGTAATTGAAGCGGCGAAAAAGGCTCGTTGCTATGACTTTATTATGGAGCTGCCGGACAGCTTTGATACGGTTATAGGTGAGGGCGGCGCAAGCCTTTCGGGAGGTCAGGCACAGCGCATTTCTATCGCAAGATGCATACTGAAAGATTCGCCAATTGTCATTCTTGACGAAGCCACCGCAAGCGTTGACGCTGACAATGAAAGCTACATACAGCAGGCAATATCCGAGCTTTGCAAGGGAAAGACGCTGCTCGTTATCGCACACAGGCTCAACACTATCGCTCATGCGGATAACATTATGGTCATCAAGGACGGACAGATTGCTGAGTCCGGCGACCATAAGAAACTTATGGATATTGGCGGTATCTATCATAACATGGTCACAAAACGTGCAGTCAGCACAGGTTGGAAGAATTAAAAAGGAGTTATACTAATCAATAAGCTCCTGTTCAAACCCGAAGGAACTATCACCTGCACTGTTATATTTCCTTTTGCTTTTTTATCATGGCAAAGATCAGTGGGGAAGCCATATATTATTTTTACAAGCTAATTGATATCGGTGACCTTTTCTGCTATAATACCATAGGAGTTTTCCTTTGTACATATCCGCCATCTGATGCTTTTTGAACTGTAACATGGGTGTAATCCCAATAATATGAATGTAGAAAACCGGCGACATATGCAGCAGACTTTTAAGAGTAACGATACTCCTGCCCACTCAGATCATAATTCAGAAGAAGTTGCGGTGCCCTTGTATCTTTTCAAGTTCATTAAAGAACTTTTTTAATGAATCGAGTATATCATATATAAATACAGTGTCCATTTCCATATCAAAAATGATACCGCTTTTATACCCGTTTTCTTTAGCCTTAAAACAGCCTTTTACAGAAAAATGCCCCATTTTGTCAAATCTGAATGTCATGCTGGTTCTCTCCGGCGAAGCATTATTTGCAAGAATTGCAACAGGTTCGCTGCCGGGCAGACACTCATAAGAATTATCCAGTTCAACATAAAACGAGTACAGATTTCCCGTGGTTAAATCACATTCAAAACGGCTTTCTATTCCATTGCATTTATAGGATACTTCAAAATCTCCAGCGATACCGCCACGTTTGATCGAATAGCTGTCCTGATGCGGCTTGAATTTAGTGAACGATAAGGTAAAATGTTCTTCTTCCATACCGATATCGATCAGTTTATATGGTAATTCAAATTCATTCATATTATCACCCCTGAATGCTATTGGCATCTTTATATAAAACTGCATTGTCATTTAGTTGCGTAAAATCTTTCCTGCGGGATCACTATACCTGTGAACCTGTTCCATAAGCAGCGATTTCGTCAGAATCACGATTATCGCCTGTAAATTGTATTATACACAATTTACAGGTGATAATCAAGAGCTTTGGAATAAAAACGTCAATTATCACTTTAACAATCATACTTCAGCCTTCGGTTTTACTGCCATAAACGTTCCTTTCTTTGCCGTCAAAAGGATAATCCAATTATTTTCCACCTAAACCGTAAGAAAATGGGTTTAACATTTTGTGCATATGCTATATGATAAATACAGAAGCTTTTATTGTAAATACAAACCGTGACATTAAAGGAGGAAACGACTATGAACAAGATCAGAACAGTTAAGGCTGTGCTTGCAGGCATGCTGGCGGGAACAACGATATTCTCAGCGTCATTGCCCGCAGGCATATCCACAAAGAAGCTGAACGCAAACGCAGCAGATACGTATATCTTCCACGACACATTCGAGAACGGTAACGACGACTGGGAGGGCAGAGGCGGCGCTTCAGTCAATACAGGCGGTACATCATACGCAGGAAACGGAGCGCTTACGGTATCTGACAGAGGAAGCGCATGGCACGGCGCTATGAAGTCACTGGATACCGCTGTATTCAAAGCAGGCGAGGAATACAGCTTCACCGCAGCAGCTGCGGGTTCGGGCAATATGATGCTCTCTCTCCAGTATAAGGACGCTTCGGACAAAACAGTATACGACCATATCGCAAACGGACAGTCATCGGGAGATTACGTGCTGCTCTCAAATACCGGCTATATCCTCCCCGAGGGCTCGGAATATGTCCTTTACTTTGAAACAGAAACAGGCACGGACAGCTTCACCATTGATGAGGTGACAGCTGCAAAGGCAGGCGCTCAGACAGGCGGAAGCAGCTCAGTGAATACCATACGCGGAGATATGAACGGCGACGGAACAGTGGATGTATTCGACCTTGTTGCGGCACGAAAGGCCCTGCTTACTTCTTCAGCGACCGATATTTATACTGCGGACGTTGACGGGGACGGCAGCTTCGCAGTAAACGACCTTGTCATACTCTCAAAATTCATTCTTGCGCAGATAAACGAGTTCCCGAAGCCGGCAGTTACTACGACTACGACAACTGCCACTGCTCCTGTGACTACTACCGTAACAACTGCCGACGCAAGCAAGTATATGGCAAGCATACGTGACAAGATAACGGTAAATGTACCCTCCAACGTTCTCAAGGGAGCTGAGGGCAAGCTTGAGCATATAACCTATTTCTCAAAGAAAGCAAACCGCGAAAAGGGCGCAAACGTATGGCTCCCTCCCGGATATGACAGCAGCAAGAAGTACCCCGTATTCTATGTAAACCACGGCTACGGCGGCGATGAGTCCGCTATGGTGAACGGTATGGGTGTGCGTGAGATAGCTACCAACCTCATCAAGAGCGGCGAAGCAGAGCCGATGATAATCGTATTCACCAACCAGTATACAGACCCCAACCATGCCGCACAGACAGGAAACGGTCAGGCAGACGTCCCCGGCTATGATAATTTCGTGGAGGATATGCCCGACAGCCTTATGCCTTATATCGAGTCCCACTACCCTGTCAAGACAGGACGTGAGAATACGGCTGTTGCAGGCTTCTCCATGGGAGGACGAGAGTCCCTCTATATCGGCATGAAGTGCTGCGACAAGGTGGGATATATCGGCGGCGGCGCACCTGCTCCGGGTATCTTCCCCACAAAGGATCAGTTCATGACACACCCGGGAGTTATGAGCAAGGACGATATGCGTATCGATCCTCCTTATTCGCCATATATACTTATGATAGCAGGCGGAACTGCTGACAATATGGTAAACGACTTCCCCAAGCAGTACAGCGATCTGTTCACACAGCACGGCACAGAGAATATCTATATCTCCGTCCCCGGCGGCGGTCACGACAGCAGTACGGTAATACCGCTCATGTATAACTTTATCAGATTCATCTTCAAGGCATAATAAAAACAAGGGACTTTCCGTATCACAAATACGGAAAGTCCCTTTTGCATTATGATATTTTACAGAACTGCGCACATGAAATATTCTTTCCGAAAAATGCAGTGCCCTCGTTTTTGTCAAAGATCATTCTGCATATATTGAGGGCAGTGCTGTACTTCCTGGTGTTACGCACATTTATGCACTTGCTGAACTCTGCGGAAATGTTATATGGCACCACGACCTCATCAAGGAACGACAGCGCCTCCTTCAGCAGGTGTGAGCTTCGGGAATTTGCGGTCAGCCTGTTGAACAGGGCGGCAGCCGCCTTTATTATTCGGTTTTCCGCACGATCGGGAGTAAAAACGTCATGCCGCACATAGATACGCTCCCTGTGCACAAGATTCCGCCGTATATTCTCTGGAAAAAGGATAGTTCCATGGACAGCCGTCATATTCTCCTCACGGCTGGTATACGTGGAAAGTACGCCGCTTTTGATTATCTTCATGGTCTCTCCCGCAAAAACGGATATAAAGTACTCCATGGAATTCATATCCGGTTCGAGCTCAGACGGACGAAATGTATACCCGCACCGCCTGCAAAGCTCAGCGCACAGCTTCTTTCTCGCCTCAGTTTCGCCGCCCTCGTCATGAGGAAGTATCTCCACAAGGGTGCCGTCGGCAAGTGCGGCAAATCCGCAGTATGAGCCGGCTATGAACCACTTTGCGCCGTTTTTACGCCCGATAGTAACTGCCTTCCTGCCGTCGAGCTCGCAGTCCTCGGCAAACTCGGCGAGTATTTTTGTAAGCTCGCCCTTTTCCTTTGAAAGCTCTGCTATCCTTTCATTGGCCGATACGCAAATATATCTGCTGTACATTGTATTCTCCGATCATCAGGATTTATCGCTGTAGATGTTTATGAACTGCTCCTTTTTCCAGTTCTTCGGATCACCGAGACGGTACAGCTTCTGGCCCGAATCGAACTGCTTGATATACTTCGGAGTTATGCACTCGATAAAGGAATTCTTATCGTTGAGGATAAGCCTTATCCTTTCGTAGTCATCGAAGAAATACTCCTGAAGGAGCGGTATTATCTTTGTTGAGAAAACATCTCTCAGCTCGTCGATGGTTTTGATACAGCCCTTGCTGTTCATGAAATATGCATGACCTACAGCGTGCTCGCGGTCGTAGTAATACTCTATGCGCTCATTCAGCGCAGTCAGGAGCTGACACAGGTCAACACCGCCGCAGTCTCCGAGCAGTGAGGGTTCGGGCATCATTTCAATGAAGTCGAATCTTCTTCTCAGCGCGGTGTCAAGCATAGCTATGGAACGGTCGGCAGTATTCATAGTTCCGAGGATATAAAGGTTTGCAGGCACAAAGAACTCGGTCTGCGAATACGGCAGTATGACCGAGGTACCACGCTTTGACTCCTCGATAAGTGTGATGAGCTCACCGAATATCCTTGATATATTTCCTCGGTTGATCTCATCGATGATAGCTACGAAGTTCATATGAGGGCTCTTTCCCGCCTTTTCGCACAGTGACTTGAAGATACCGTTGTACGGACGGTATACTATCGTGGTATCGGAATGGGCTATGTTAGTATCATTGCCGAATCTGTCAACTACGACAGGTCTGATACCCTCTACAAATTCCTCATAGCTCAGCGACTGGTGGAATGTGGTGAACCTTATCTGCCCGGAAGCGGCGTACTTGTCATACCTGGCCCTTATGGCAGAATACGGCTCTCCGCTGTCGATCTTTTCTCCTTCTATCAGCTCAACGGCATACTTCACCACATTATAGGTCTTACCTGTTCCGGGAGGTCCGTAGAGTATCTGATTGAGCGGAGCTCCCGAGCTCTTGAAGTGATGCTCGGAAACAGGTGCAGCAGCCGCGGCGGCAGGCTCGTCATGGGTATTGATAAGCTTCCAGGACATGAGGTCAAATATCCTCATGTTCTTGAATTTAAAGATCGAATCGCGGAAATCAATGATCTTGTGACAGTTGATGATATACTGCGTTATATCATCTGTTTCCTTGAGTTCGAGACCAAGCTCTTTGAAAACTATGGAATCTGTGACTCTTTCGCCAAGGATGGGGAAGGTATAGGGCTTAAGACAATGAAGTATCCTTGACACGGCAAATACAGGCATTCCCGTGCCCTTCAGCTGAGAATTAATCATCTTCTGAGCTGTTATAAGGAGCTTATTGTCCGTTTCAAGTCCCGAAAGGTTTATGCACATCTTGAAAAAGAACTGTATCGCTTCGGCTTTTTCGGCGATGAGCGACTCCCTGAACGAAAACGGAGCTGTCAGGAATTCCATTTCCTGTTTTCCGACCACATGGCTGAAAAGCATTTTCGAGCCCTTGCTCCATATCTTGTCAAGCGTCAGTTCAAGCTCGCGCTTGTCGTTGTGTAGCAGATGGCTTTTCTGAATACGCAGTTTCCACTCACTTTTATCGTCCTTCCATATTCCCAGCGAGAGATAATACAGCAGATCGAGGTCATGGTAGTCGATAAGAGCGGTCTTTCTAAGCTTTGCATAGCATTCTATCGCTTCGCTTACAGAGCGATAGGTTCCGTCAAATTCATTAGGCTGGATCTCATTTTTACGTTTAAGCTCGTCAATAATAATCGTTCTATCCATTTTATGACAACCTTTCCAATAATATCCTACCATAATTATACCATACCCACAAACAAATTTCAACAGCGTACAGAATTTTTACACATCATTCACAAATAAATGCGTTTTTTGTGGCGGGGTTAATTGTTTTAGCGTAAAGCAGACGCTCCTGTCGCTTTTATATGGGATTTCCGCGTTTTTTTGCAGTTTTCCTCACGCTCTTGATTAAAAGAGAGAAACAGTGTATAATTATATAAAAAAGACCGGAAAGTGAGGTGTACCGAATGAAACGTGAACTTGGGATAGCAAAATGCGGTCTTGCCTGCTGTCTTTGCAGTGAGAATGACCGCTGCAATGGCTGTGATTCGGGAGAATGTCCCGAAAATAATTGGTGTGAGAACCGCAAATGCTCTATGGAAAAAGGTCTCGGCAGCTGTGCAGACTGCGGAACAGACTGCAAAAAGGGACTACTTTCAAAGATCAAGCCTTATGGCTTTACACAGTTTGTAAAGCGCTACGGCAAAACAGCGCTTCTCGACTGCCTTGAACGCAACGAAAAGGCAGGCGTGATCTATCATTTCGAGGGCATAACAGGTGATTACGATGACTTCGATGACGTCGAAAAACTGATAAACTTCATAAAAACAGGTCAAAGAGACTGATATATCAGCATAATAAAAAACCGGATATCCACATAGATATTCCCGATGATGGACAGCTGCTGCGACCTATGGAGGTCTACGGCACAGCCGATATCAAGCCTGAAGACGCAATAGCCGTAAGGCCGGTGAACAGCAACGAGTATTACCGGTTCAGTAATACTGACCTCAAAAAAGACGACAGCTAATCAATATCCCCGCTCATTGAGCGGGGATATGCTTTAATAAATATTGCTGATCGCATAAAAGCTGTTACTTTTCCGCGCTTCTTCGCAATTCCTGATAAAACAGCCCGTGCTCGGTGCAGTACCATACCAGTCTGCCAGAACGGAAAAGGGGCATTGTGAACTGAAGCTCCCACTCGGGATACTGCTTGAACATCATCACAGTGCTGTCCGCAACATAAGCCGCAAAGGAAATATAGTGCTCCTTTTTCATTTCATGCTCTGATGACACGAAAAGCTCTCCGCCGATGTCCTCTACCTTAAGCATATCCTCTTTTTCAGCCTTTTCCGGCTCAAGTGCGGCAAGCCTGTTCCCGCAGCAGGTCACAGCAGCCTCCGAGGTAGCGGTAATAATGTTCCCGCACTCCCTGCACACATAAAATCTAAGCTTTTTCATATTGCCTTTCTCACTTTCGTTTTTATTGACCTCTCCCGTCAGGAGAGTCTGTATATCTGTGCCGAATATCTCCGCAAGGGCAGACATCAGCGATATGTCGGGACTGCCGTTGCCGCACTCCCACTTTGAAACAGCCTTGTCGCTGACGTTCAGTCTGTCCGCAAGCTGCTTCTGCGTCAGTCCCGAGTCAAGCCTCATTTTTCTTATCAGCATACCTGTTTTTATCTGATCCATTTCGTTCACCTCATATTCCTTGTCTGTACCCTTATTGTAACCCTGCCAAGCGAAAAAGTCAATCTACGCTCCGTAGAGAAAATCCCCCGCAGCTCGTTAAAGCCGCAGGGGACTGTTCGTTTTACTGCTTTTTCAAAACCATATTGCATCTGCCCCACATTTCATCACCGAAGGGGAAAGCATCGGGAGTTATACGCCTTTCTGTAAAACCTGCGCTTTCGTAGCACTTCCGCGCTCTCTCGTTTACGGTAAACACATTGAGTTGCACAGCGTCCGCTTTCAGTATATCTGTGCAGTATTCCGAGGCGAGCTGTATCATTTCCCTGCCATAGCCATTACCGCGCTGTGCAGGGTCAATAATAACAAAGGCGAGCATAGCTTCATTGTTATCATAGTTTATGGAAGTGCATATAAAGCCCACTACTGTTCCGTCATCTGTAGTAGCAACGAAAGGGCAGTCGCCGTGTCTTATGTACATATCCGCAAGGAACTGCTCAAAAGCGTTCTTTTCAAGGGGATATGGAGCATGATTCGCGCTCCACATGGCGTTAGTGCGTTCATCTGTTACCCAGTTCTTTATTGCGTCGAAATCGTGGCTTGGTATGTATGGTCTAAGTCTCATGGTAACACCTCTTTTGAAATTCAGAATGCGGAATTAAAAATTTTAGGGGACCGGCGTCTCCGACGTCCCACAAAACGGGCTGTCAGGGACGCCAGCCCCTGCAAACGGTCATTTAATATAAATATTCCGCTTTTCGGGCGGATATTATCTGCCCCTACAGGGAGCGCTGAGGAGCTCCCCGCTAATCACTTCTTGGAAGAAGCTCTCTGGAAGCACTTAACTACCTCAACGATAGGTACTATGCAGGCGCCTGCAAGGAATGCCCACAGATAATTTGCACCTGTGAGCGCTTCAAGTGAGAACATCTCTCTCAGTGCAGGAATAAAGAGCACAGGTATCGTCAGAACTGCCGAAAGCGCAATAGCTCCGATAAGAACTATATTTCTGCTCTCCATGGTGAATATAGAACCCTTGAGGCTTCTCATGTTCCATGCGTGAAGCATTTCGCATATGCAGAGGGTAATGAATGCCATTGTTGTACCGGCCTCGGGAGAGGTCTTCGAACCTATAAGATATGAAACAAAGGTAAGTGCTGCGATGACTGTGCCCTGCCACAGCAGATTAATTCCGAGACCGTCGGAGAAGATGTGTGAATTGCTGCTTCTTGGCTTGCGTGACATGATACCCTGCTCAGCGGGCTCCATGCCGAGAGCTATTGCAGGGAAACAGTCTGAGATAAGATTTATCCAGAGCAGGTGTACTGGGCTGAATATGCTCTTGCCGCCGCCGATGAACAGTGTTGCAACAAGAATGCAGAGCACCTCGCTGAGATTGCTGGAGAGCAGGAACTGTATAGCCTTGCGGATATTGTCATAGATACGTCTGCCTTCCTCCACAGCGCCTACAATAGTTGCAAAGTTATCGTCAGTGAGCACCATATCGGCCACGTTCTTGGTAACGTCTGTACCTGTGATACCCATACCGACTCCGATATCGGCACTCTTGATAGAGGGAGCATCATTTACGCCGTCGCCTGTCATAGCTGTTGTCATGTTCTTCTTGCGCCATGCGTTTACGATACGTACCTTGTGCTCGGGCTGAACTCTTGCGTATACGCTGTAGTCGCCTACGTGCTCGTTGAACTCGTCATCGGGTATCTTTGAAAGCTCCGCACCGGTGAGTGCCTGCTGACCCTCGCCGAGAATACCGAGTTCCTTTGCGATAGCAACAGCTGTATCCCTGTGGTCGCCTGTTATCATAACGGGACGTATGCCCGCTGTGCGGCAGAGACCGATAGCGTCCTTGACTTCGGGACGGACAGGATCTATCATGCCTGTCATGCCTATGTATATAAGATCGTGCTCAAGACCCTCGGGCGAGGTATCTGCCGGAAGCTCGTCGTACTCGCGGTAAGCCGCAAGGAGAACTCTCAGAGCCTGATCTGCCATTTCCTTGTTTCTGCGGAGTATCTCAAGCTTGTCGGACTCCGTCATAATGCGGACGCCGCCCTCCTTGAACATATGTGTGCAGTTTTTCAGCACCTCGTCTGGAGCACCCTTTGTGTACTGGATATAGCCCTTTTCAGTCCTGTGGACTGTTGACATCATCTTTCTGAGGGAATCGAAAGGAGCCTCGGCAACTCTTGGAGTTGCAGCCTCAAGCTCGTATTTTTTAAGTCCGCACTTGTGTGCATAAGCTACGAGAGCAGCCTCTGTAGGCTCACCCGCAACCGTATCGTCGGAATTGAGAACAGCGTCGCAGCAGAGAGCCATAGCCTTTGCAAGAAGCTCCTTGTCCTCTGTGTTCTCCTGAACTACTGTCATCTTGTTCTGTGTAAGGGTACCCGTCTTGTCGGAGCATATTACCTGTGCGCAGCCAAGAGCTTCAACAGCGGTAAGTCTGCGTATGATAGCTCCGCGCTTTGACATATTGGTAACGCCTATGGAGAGGACCACCGTAACGACTGCGGCAAGTCCCTCGGGGATAGCTGCTACTGCAAGGCTTACAGCGATCATGAACGAGCTGAGGAAGCCCGGGAGAGTAATAGCGCCCTCCTTGACGAGCATCTGTAAAACATTTATACCAAGAATTATCACGCATATAACAAGTACAGCCACAGAGAGTATCTTGCTGAGCTGATCGAGGCTCTTCTGGAGAGGAGTCTCGTCATCGTCCGCATTTGCGATAGCGCCTGCGATCTTGCCCATTTCGGTCTGCATACCGGTAGCCACTACTACTGCCTCTGCACGTCCGTAGGCGATGCTGCTGCCCATATAGAGCATATTCTTTCTGTCGCCGAGAGGCACCTCCTCGCCTGAGAGTACAGCGCTGTCCTTCTCGGACGGTACGCTCTCACCCGTCAGGGCTGATTCCTCTGCTTTCAGTGCGGCAGCTTCAAGTATACGGCAGTCTGCAGGAACATTGTCGCCTGCTTCAAGAGCAATAACGTCTCCGGGTACCAGCTCCGAGCTGGGAATAACTATCATCTCGCCCGAGCGGTATACCTTGCTCTGTGCGGCGCTCATAGCCTGCAGGGCTTCGATAGCGGATTCGGCTTTGTTCTCCTGATATACGCCAAGAACTGCGTTTGCTATGACTACGAACAGGATAATGAACACGTCCGCGTCAAGCTTACCCTCCGAGATGATACCGGTGATCGCCGATATTACCGCAGCTGCAATAAGAACAAGTATCATGGGGTTCTTGAACTGCTCTATGAACCTTGCCAGCAGAGTGGGCTTTGGCGGCTCGTCGAGCTTGTTCTGTCCTACCTTTTCAAGGCGCTTTGCAGCCTCCTCCACGGTAAGGCCCGAAGCCGAGCTTTCGACTTCCTTAAGGACTGATTCGGTTGATTCGAGATAGTGTTTCATGTTTTTCCTCCAACATCCGTCAGTACAGTGTGATTTAATGCGGCGAATTCCACATTATAACAGTACTAAACAGATATAATTTTATCATTTACAGCGAAAAAAGTCAAGATATTAAAGTGTCGGCAGAGTGACAGAACTGTGTTCAAAAAGTGAAACAGAACGTTTTCAGGATAAATTGCGGTTTTCTGCACCCGAAGCCCGGTGGTCGCAGCCGCGGACGGCTTTATCCCTGACTTTTTTATATAAAAAAGCAAAGAAGTCCGTTCTGACCGGGAACGGACTCCTTTGCTCGGGAGCTGAAGCGGAACTCCCTATATGAAAAATCACTGTATGATTTACTGCGAAACAAGCAACGGAATGGAAATTCTGATTTGCTTTTTTCAAGCGTTTTTGATAGAGATGGTTTTTTAAGAGAGATCTGAAAGCGTCATATGTTCATTGTTTGTTCCGTATAAAGTATGACATACGTGTGATCATCATCATGTTTTTGAAGACGGAAACATGAAACTGCCGAGCTTATCGGCAGTTTCCCGCTTTCCGCTTTTGGATATGATGTATTAGAGAAGATGTGGTCTTGATCAAGCGTCAGGCATTATGACCGCTGCAAGGATCATATAGCCCGCTTTTTAGGTTAGCCGCCAGAAAGTGACTGCGCGATCATCAGTCTGTCCGTTTGATCCGGTGTCAGATTTAATGCAGTGTCATTTACTGGGATATGTAGGAAAGTAGAAAGTGTAGGTGCATCAATAAAGGCAAGGTTAATTGCAGCTCGGCGTATCAGATAACAAATACGCGTCGAATGGATAGGCATTTCAGTGTTTTTTAATAGAGTATTGTTATGGTAGAGAATTTAGGCTGTGATATGTAAACTATTGCTTAGAATTTTCTGAGTTTTTTCAGGTCTTTTGGAGGGGTGGGCTGATACAGCCACCAGAAGCAGATAGAATTTGCATTCTGTTCTGCCGCCTTTACTGATTTTGAAACGATAGTTTTCATTATGATGTTCGTGACAGCGTGCCGGGTATTCTTCATTAAAATGAACTCCCTTCTCATAAATGATTGTGCGGGCACTTTCTGGACGACGCCTAAGTATATTATATTTATAAATACGAAAAAGTCAATAACTTTGCACTAAACGCCGTTTATTTGCATTTTTTATCCGTATTTTATAAATAAATGGCTTAAAATTGCCCTTTTTTAAATATGTGTTTTATAATTGATTTTCAGGTATAGGTATGAGGACCTCGGTTATGAACTGACTGCCCTCGGTGTGTGCATTGAAGCTTCCGCTGTACTTTTCGCAGGCACTTGTGATATTGGACATACCTATACCCTGATGTCCCTTCTTGGTGCTGCGATAGTGGTCCTCACTGTCCGTATCCACCTTGCTGAAGCTGTTTTCGAGCAGAATGAACACGAAATGATTATGCCTTTTCAGCGAAAGGGAAACGCTGCGCTCGCCCTCGTCCAGTTCAGAGCAGGCTTCAAAAGCGTTGTCCAGAAGATTTGAGAATATTGCTGTTATATCAAGATTTGATATAAAATCTATCTGCGTGTACTCAGCATCGACAGTAAAGTTGATATTGAGCTTGTCCGCAGCTTCGAGCTTGTTGTTTATAACTACCGAGAGAATAGCGTTATCGCACTCGAATCTCGGCATGAGCTTGTCCAGCTCGGCGTTGAGGAGTTGCTTGTAATGCTGGGCTTCCTCCGCCTGATTGGCGTTTATGAGCCCCTCAAGCGAAGCAAGATGCTTTTTTACGTCATGTATGACACTCCTCGAAGCATTATACTTTTCGTTGAGCTCCCTGTAGGCATTGAGCTGGAGCTGGGACTGCTGAGTAACAAGGTCCAGCTGTTTCTCCATGCGGTAGCTCTTTGATAGTTTCCGCAGAAGATAGGTGAGATACAGGTCGAATGCAAAGAATATTATCAGTATGACTATCGTCTCATAGGCGGATTCCTCATATGAGGAGGCTGACTTAAGGAAATAGTCATTGAGTACGGCAAGAAGGATTATCTCGCCTGTGATAAGCAGCAGAAACATTACCAGCTCCTGAGAGCGGACGTTGTTCAGGCTCTTCTCCGATATGATGGTAAGGATGCTCTTCAATATGGCGAGCATGATTATCCAGCTAAGGACGGTATACGTCAGATACGGATAAATATCATAATATATCATGTCAGGCGGCGTCTTGGTAATGAAACCGAAAAGTATCGCCGTCAGCATCTCTATAATGGCCATCGCCACCATGAATATGACAACATAGACCGCAAGCCTGAACGTAGGCTTCTTGCTGAACATTATCGCCAGAAGCAAATAGTACGTAAATGATATGGTGAAGTTAAGAAGCGGGCGGTCTGGATCGGTGACCAGCGCCATTACGACTGATACTGCTGCCAGTATCACGATCTTTAAGGGCAGCGGACGCTTGACCTTCGGAAATAATTTTTCAAATACTATTATAATGTAAGTGTTGCTGGCTAATGTAGAAGCCAGATGAACTAAGAAAAGAACCATAATTTACCCCTGTTTGATATAGTTTTTTATAAATCTGCTGAATTCGTTGTGAAATTCCTTGAGTTTTTTTTGTGCGACCGGGACTTCTATCCCATTTGTTGTGTATAGTGTGAATCCTGTTAGTTTATCGATGTGTTCCATATTTACTATGAAGCTTTTGTGAGGTGAGGTAAAACTTTCTGAATTTATTAGTGAGATTATATCGGAAAGACTGCCCTTTATGCAGTGCTTTTCCGATTTTGTATACACGGTTATCCGTCGGTTTCCCGTATATTCAAATACGTAGATATTTTTCAGATTGAGGAGCAGCGGACCGTCTATGCCCTTGAGCTGTATAACGGGGTCTGTTTCCACAGTATCCGCTATGTACTTCATAAGCTCCCTGAGAACATTGATTATCCTTTCCTTTGTGAACGGCTTGACCACGAAATCAAAGGGGTGGACCGCATAGCTCTGCAGTGCCAGCTCCGAATGGTTTGTGACGTAAACTATCCTTGAACGCCTTGATTTCGGGCGTATCATGTGAGCGGTCTTTATGCCGTCGATACCGCTCATTTCAATATCGAGAAATATAAGGTCAAAGCTTTCCGGGCTTGCTACCAGTTTTTCACCGCTGCTGAAGCTTTGAGTTTCGATCTCTATGGAGTTTGCGTCCCGGAATTCATTAATAGCCGCCTTGATGGAGGCTATTATCTCCTTATCGTCGTCGCAAACAGCAATACTTATCATGTGACCGCTCCTTTTTTATTCGTAAGTCTGCCCGCAACGAGCAGTATCCCCGTAAAGAACACCGCTGCGGAAACTGTGAGCGAAAAGGTATACAGCTTACAAAAGGCAAGTGTCGCCGATAAGAACAGCGATGCAGCGGATACTGCCACAGCCCGCTTTCTGAATACGGCCCTTTCGACCGCATCAAAAGGCTTGTTGGGAGTATCAACTGGTGCAAACGTCAGAACAAGTACAGCTCCGAAGCAAAGTATCGCCATGGAAGTAAAAAGTGCCGCTCTGCCCTGTATGAATTTTACCGATGATATCACCGCAAGCAGTATCAGCATGGAGGAAAACAGGCATGCTCCCCTTGTATTTGCGTGATATCCGCCGCAGCAGCCCCGCAGGGCGGCATAAACGGCAATAAATACCAGTACCTCCGCTGCGCTATGCGTCGCCGCAGCGACTGCTAACATCGCAGCTGAAATAAGACCTTTCATAATGACCAGCTCCAGCCCGAAACGGACTATCTCTGCGTTATCGTCATTGACGAATCCGCCAGTCAGGAGCCTGTCCATAATTGCGTCAAGCAGTTTTTCCATAATAACGCTCCTTTAGGTATACTGCTCTTCAAATGTTTTACCGAACAATTGAAGAACAATAGTGTTTCAGATTCAATTAAACTAATTATATATCATAATTATGTAAAAAGTCAAGCACATTTGCCTAAAGTGTTGACTTTTGTGCTGAAATGTTATATAATCTGTTTATGGCGCAATACTGCCAAATGATAACAGGAGGTCACTACCATGAAAAAACTAATATCCACGCTTGCCGCATTTGCACTTATATGCGGCTCATTCGCAGGTATTTCTTCACCGTCCGTATCAGTGTCTTCTGCCAGTGCAGCAGGAGTCGGGGCCGCTGATATTTACGATTTTGAAGATGATTCACAGGAACCTGTCGACACAATTGAACAAGACGGCCTGGTATTCAACATTTATGAAAATGATGACGGAAAATACGCCGTTCTCAAATCAGTTACAGACGATACAATAACCGAATTATCCATACCTTCGTTAGTCTCTGATGATGGACGTATATGGGTAGACGAGCCTGACGAGGTGATTATTACAATTGAGGTTGTTCATACTCCCGAAGGAGATGAAACAATAGAGCGACAAACGGTCCACAAACGCGGACACTGGAAAAATTGTGACATAAAGGTCGTCGGTATCGAATACGGCGCTTTCAAAGACTGCGCTGACCTGAAAAATATATGTCTCTCCGAGAATATCGCCGTTATCAACTGGCTTGATATAGCAGAACAGGGCTTTGAGGAGATAAAGGTCTCCGATGATAATGAGAATTTCACTGTTGTTGACAACGTTTTATACACCAAGGATATGAAGACCCTCGTTGCCTGCCCTCCCGCAAGCGGCAAGACCGAGTTAAAGCTGCCTGCTGAGACCGAGGCTATCGCCGAGGGAGCCTTTGCATGCTGCAAAAACCTGAAAATGTTAGAGCTTACGGAAAATGTAAAGGATATCGCTCCGCTGGCATTCTACGGCTGCAACGCCCTTGAAGAGATAAAACTGCCCGAAGGTATCAAGAATATCCCCAACGGCACATTTGCAGGCTGTTCTTCGCTCAGGGACCTCATTATCCCCGACAGCGTGGAACATATCGACTCATCAGCTTTCAAGGACGCAGGCTGTATAGAGAACGAAAATGGTTTACACTATGTTGACAAGTGGCTCGTAGGCTCTGACCTTGATATAGAGCTTGCCGTTATAAGAGAGGGCACTGTGGGAACAGCCGAATATCTCTTTGTAACGAGAAATCACCTTAAAAAGATCGTGGTGCCGTCCTCGGTAAAGCACGTCGGAAGCTACCTTGCCTTCGGCATCAATATGCCTCTTGAGTATGTGGACTTCCATTGTTCCGAGATACCCGACAGATGTATCACCTGCCTGAACGTCAAGGAAATAGATATATACGATCCTCACTGCAGGATAGCCGATTCCGCAGGAGCTTTCCCGTCCTACTGGCGTGAGCCCGAGGAGTATACGGGCAAGGTCAGGGAAGAGGAATGGGATTATACCCTCAGCCACAAGACAACAACGATAGGTTCTGCAAATTCAACTGCCTCATCTATCCAGAGAGCCGCTTATGCTGTTCTGACAGAGATCACCGATGACGACTATGAGGAAGAAGAACCCGATATAGCAACAATTACAAGAGCAGGCGCGGAAAACAGCAATACAGCTGACACGATAAGCGATGAAAAACTTGCCGAGAAAATAAAGAACTACATGGAGAAGAATGCAAAGTCAAAATCCGCTCCCGATGTATACAAGGCTCCCGTAAAGGCAGGCCGTCCTGTAAGATACGATACTGTTATATGCGGCTATGAGGGCTCAACGGCTCAGGCATACGCTCTGAAATACAGAAGATGCTTTACGGAATTCCCTAAAGCCACAGCGTGCGTGGGTCCTGAATCGTTCTTCGACAGCGAGGCAGGCATCAAATACTATATATACGGCAGCGATAATGCTTCTGCATGTCTGTACGGCGATCACAGCGAGTTCAAGAACGTTGTTATCCCCGACGAGATAAACGGAGTTCCGGTAAATTCCTTTATCGTAAACTGCAATCTTAACGCAGGAACGGTAACTCTCCCCGCTTCTATAGAGTACTTCAATGACAGCATTGACCTCCAGTACGACAATACTCAGTATTACATCGTAAGCGAGGACAACCCGTGGTTCAGGTCCGTTGACGGCATAATATACAATAAGGACATGACAGAGCTTGTAAAGGTACCCTCAAACTATGAGTCCGACGAGATCGTTATCCCCGATACCGTAAAGACCATACGCAGAGGCGCATTCCACAGCCTCAGACACGTCAGGAGCGTAATTCTTCCCGAGGGACTTGAGATAATCGGCGCAAATGCTTTCTGCGGTGCAGACAAGCTCTGCAAGATATATATGCCCGAAACTCTCGATACCATATGCGACAACGCTTTCAACGGCTGTACAGCTCTCGAAGAGATACTTATTCCCGAAAATGTAAAGCATATCGGCTTTAATGCCTTTGACGACTGTCCCGCTGTTGAATACGAGAACGGTCACGGCTACCTTGAGGGCTGGCTTGTCGATGTAAATGACAGCGTTACCGACGTTTCTCCGAGATACGACACAAAGGGTATCGCAAGAGTAAGCGCAAGAAACTCAATTACTATACCCGCCGGCGTTACAAAGATGAGCTGGGAGCTGATACCCTACGATTGCTACAGCATTACAAAAAGAGCCGATGTTTTCGCTCATAAGATAGACTTTGACGCATTCAAGAACGCATTATTCATGAAGGATATCTATATTTACGATCCCGAATGCGAGATATGCGAGGGCTCTCAGACTATCCCCGCTAAGTACCTTGAATTCGATGAAGACAATGAATACATAAAAACTATTTTTGACGTGCCGCACAGCTGCAATGCTCTTTCAAGAACTCTCTACGAAGGATTGCACCAATACCGCGACACAAGCATAGCCGATACAGTTATCCACGGATATAAGGGCTCTACAGCAGAGCTCTACGCAAAGCTGTACGGACTTAAGTTCTCGGCACTGGAGGATGAACCCGTTTACAGGAACGGCGACCTCAACGGCGACGGTCTCCTCGCAGTCAGCGATTTCGTCTACATAAACAGATACATCGCAGGCAAAGCAGAATTCACAAAGCAGCAGTTCATGTCCGCCGACCTCAACGGCGACGGAAATGTTGACGTATTCGACCTTGTGGAATACAGAAAAGCTCTTCTTTCGGAAATAAAATAAAAAACGAGGGCGTGATGGAATACCATCACGCCCTATTATTTTTACTCCTGATTCGCTATCCGCTCAGCAAGGTCGTTGAGATAGACCCAGCGGTCCATTTTTTCGGAGAGCTGCTGCTCAAGAAGCTCCTTTTTGTCCGAAAGCTCCTGCAATTTCACGTAATCAGAGGAATTTGCGGCAATTTCCTTTTCGGTATCGGCGATCTCCTGCTCCAATACGGCGATATCATCGTCAATAGTGTCGTACTCCCGCTGTTCCTTGAAGGAAAAACGAAGCTTCGTCCTGCCCGTATAAACACGTTCCTTCTTTCCGGTCTTCTTTGGTGCTTTGTTCTCATCAGCAGAGGTGTCAGACAGAACCTTTTCGGCATAATCAGTATAATTTCCGTTGTAGCGGGTACACTGACCGTCCCTGAACTCGAATATCTCATCAGCCATTTTATCAAGAAAGTACCTGTCGTGGGAGACAGCGATAACAGCACCGCTGAAGTTCTCAAGGTAGTCCTCCAATATGGTAAGGGTCGCTATATCAAGATCGTTGGTCGGCTCATCAAGAAGGAGTATATTCGGCGCCGTCATTAGTATTTTCAGCAGATACAGCCTTTTCCGTTCGCCTCCCGAAAGCTTTTCTATCCTGTTCCACTGGAGCTCGGGAGTAAAGAGGAACCGCTCCAGCATCTGTGAAGCCGTCACCACACCGTCTGGAGTCTGCACACGGTCGGCTGTCTCGCGGATATACTCTATAACGCGGAGAGCAGGATCCATAGACTCGCATTCCTGCGAAAAATAGCCAATATTAACCGTATCACCAATGACTATGCTGCCGCTGTCCGGGCGTACCTGCCCCATGAGCATTTTCAGGAACGTGCTCTTGCCTGCGCCGTTCCTGCCAACTATGCCTATCCTTGCGTCACGGGATATTATGTAGGAAAAATCGCTGATAAGCGGCTTTCCGTCAATAGCTTTGCTGATATTCTCTATTTCTACGGTCTTTTTGCCGAGACGGGAGGATACAGACTGCAATTTCAGCTTTTCGGCTTCAACTGGGATATCGCGGTTTTTCAGCGCCTCAAAGCGCTCTATCCTGTCCCTGGACTTGGTCCCCCTCGCACGGGCGCCCCTGCTGATCCATTCCAGCTCGCGGCGGTAAAGTGACTTGTTTTTGCGCTCGGCAGCCGCCTCGTCGGCTTCACGCTGAGCCTTTCTCAGCAGATACTCGCTGTAGTTGCCGTCGCAGGTGTAGACCTTGCCCTTTTCCACCTCTGCTATCTTTCCGCAGATCTTATTTAAAAAGTATCTGTCGTGAGTTACCATTACTATGGCACCGCGGTAGCGCAGGAGCAGATCTTCGAGAAGCTGGGCGGTCTCGTTGTCTATGTGGTTTGTGGGCTCGTCCAGCAGAAGCACGTCGCTGGGCTGTATCAGGGCGGCGGCAATACCCGCGCGCCTTTTCTCACCTCCCGAAAGAGTGCTTATATCCCTGTCATAGTCGGGAAGTCCCAGCCTGTCAAGCACAGACTTCGCCTCGTACTCCTTTGACTCCTTAAGATCGGCAGGAAGATGCGAAAGCACCTGCCCGAGAACGCTTCCGTGGTCGTCGAATTCCGGTATCTGCGGAAGATAGGATATCCTTATCCCGTTTGTACGTATGACCCCGCCGCCGTCAGGCTCCTCTGCACCTGCGAGTATGCGGAGCAGAGTTGACTTGCCGGTACCGTTGATACCGATAATACCTATCTTGTCCCCCTCGTTCAGAAAAAACGAGACATCATCAAGTACCTTTCGTTCCATATAGGTTTTTGATATATTCTGAGCTGATAAAAGGATCACTTTAGTCCTCCTTAATTAAAAAAATCGCCATTCCGTGTCCTGCATATGGTAATATTATAACACAATAGGCGCATAAAATCAATATATACCTCAATACAGCCGTAAATCATAAAACTCGCAGCTTGTGTAAAAATCACTATATCAGACAACTTTTTAAATATTAAAACTTGTAAATTAAGTAGTATTTTATACATTTTGTTGCTAAAATATCCAAAAAATGGTTGACATACTCATTGAATTACAGTATAATACAATATGTTAGTAAAGATTATTCAGGGGAAGCTGACATCATATAAGAGTGACAGCTATTATTTAAGGAGGAATATTCAGATGAAAAAAATCATGGCTGCGGTCACAGCAGTAATGCTGTTCGGCAGTATGACCGCATGTGGAACAAAAGAAAAATCAGAAAGTCAGAACAGGAAAAAGGTCGTAGGTATCTGTATGCCGTCGGTAGAGCTTGAGCGCTGGAACAGCGACGGTGAGTACCTCAAAAACCTGTTTGAGAAAGCCGGCTATGAAGTAAAGCTCACTTTCTCAAAAAATGACGCTACCCGTCAGAACAACGACGTTCTCGGAATACTCCATGACGGAGTTGATCTTCTTCTCATCGCAGCAGTTGACGGAAACTCTCTTGCAAAGCCCCTCGACGAGGCTATGGCAAAGAATATCCCGGTCGTATCATACGACCGCCTTATCATGAACACAAAGGCAGTAACCTACTACATCTCCTTTGACAACTTTGAAGTCGGCAAGCTTCAGGGCGAATATCTCCGCGATACCCTCGGCCTTGACACAAGCTCCGAGTCCGCAAATGTGGAATTCGTTTCGGGAGATTCGGCTGACAACAATGCTACAGTATTCTTTAACGGCGCTTACGACGTTCTCGAGCCGTATATCCAGAGCGGCAAGGTACATGTACTTTCGGGAAAGATCACCTTTGAGAATACCGCTACAAAGGGCTGGGATACAGCAAATGCCGAAAAGGAAATGAGGAGAACTATCGGCAAGTACTACTCAGGAAAGAAGCTCGACGCAGTTCTCTGCGCTAACGATTCTACCGCACTGGGTGTTGCAAATGCTGTAGGCTCGTCCTATACAGGCAACAATTACCCTGTGATCACAGGTCAGGACGGCGATATCGAAAACCTGAAGAACATCATCGACGAAAAACAGGCAATGACCGTATTCAAGAACATCCGTGACGAGGCTACCGTTGCTTATGAGGTCAGCAAAAGACTTCTCAACGATCAGACTCCTACGGGAAGACTTGTAGACTCTTTCGCAGCTGACGTAAGATACGACAGCGAGTCCTACAACAACGGCGTGAAGTACGTTCAGTCCTATCTGCTCGTTCCTACAGTCATCACAAAGGACAATTTACAGGTAATGGTAAATACAGGCCTTTATAAGTGGGATGACAACAACCAGTATATCGAAGCTGTTTCATCCGAATCAAAGTAAACATATCACAAATGCAGGGACTTCCGGAACGGAAGTCCCTGTCTTTTGTACGCAAAAGTTTAAGGGCGCACATTGTACGCCCTTATTTCTCAGTATTCCGGTTATCAGCCGTTAACTATCTTTTCTCTGTTGAAGAGTCTGCCAACGATGAATATTCCGAGAACAGCAGCCGTTAAGTTGACTACGACTGTCAGAGTTACGCTTGCAGCTGTATATTCTGTCTTTATAACGTCCTGAAGCGTTTTTATCGAGTTCCATACAGGTATCATGTAATTCTTTGTGCCAAAACCCTCAATCTTCTTATTAAAGTTTTCGCTTGTACTGAGAAGCAAGGGGATCATAATAGCGAACAGAAGTATAGGCGAAAGAGTTGTTGCCTGCTTTACGTCCTTTGCAAGTGTTGAGATTATGAGCAGCAATGCTACGAGCACAAATGAACCCGTAACTACTGCGGCAAAGAGCATAACGTACTCAGATACGCTGTATGAAGCATTCTCTGTCATTTCCATAGACTTTGAAAGCTTCGGGAGAGATACTGCCATTCCGATACATGCTGAGATACTTGCGATTATGGATACAACAAGTATTGAAAGCGACTTTCCTGCTGCGATGTGTCCGCGCTTTACGGGAGTGACCAGCAGAGTGTTGAGGAAGCCCTTTTCCTTGTCTCCCGCGATGGAGTTTGCGGCAATACTCATACATACCATGTATACAGCCATGAATATCATAAGAGGAATGATACCGCTGAGAAAATCCTTTACGAGAGATACGCTGTCGAACAGATTGTACTCCTTTTCAGCAGACTCGTTGAATGTGAATACACGGGGCTGCATAGTTGTAAACAGAACCGTTGTCTTGGAAAAGAGCTCCATTGAGTTGTTCTTCTCCGAATTGTAGTATACATCGATATTTGAAAGATCAGCTGAACCCGGCTCTGACATTTTGAAATCATCGGGGAAAACCATAAGGAGGTCTACATCCTTATCTGTCACCTGCTTTTTCAGCTTTTCGATATCATTATCGGGTGCGGGCTTGATCCTGAGCTCGGAAAGCACATCATTGAACGCTTCGGGAGCATTCATGCTGTATGCAACGACCGGCTTTTCAAGTTCTTCCTTCGACTCCTTCTGTGAATCGATCGTCGTTGTCATAAGCATACCATATCCGAAAACTATAACGAAAGGAAGGAGGATCATCTGTAAACGAACGACCTTATCGCCGAAAAATGCCCTTAGTTCCTTTTTTGCAACTGTAATAATATCTCTCATGGTCATACCTCTCCCTTTTTGCTCATATATTCAGTATAAATATCGTAGAATGCGTCTTCAAGAGGCCGTCCCTGCATGAGATTCTCAAGTGTATCGTCAACAACGATCTTACCGTCCATTATCATGGCTGCACGGTCACAGACCTTTTCAACAAGGTCAAAGAGGTGAGTGGATATGATAACGCACTTTCCCGCTTTTTTCATATTGAGTATGAAATCGCGCACCTCGCGTGCCGCAATGATATCGAGGCCGTTGGTGGGCTCGTCAAAAATAACGAACTTAGGGTCGTGTATTACCGAGTTTACCAGTGATACCTTCTGCCTCTGTCCCTGTGAGAGCTTTGAGATCATGGTATCCGCAAACTTATCAATGCCGAACTCTGCAAAGAGCTCTTTTTTGCGCTTTGCTGCTTCATCAGCGGGAACGTGGTAAAGCTCGGCAAAAAAGTCGTACATTAAGTTAGGAGTAGACTTCATATCGGGCTTGAGGTCTGTGGTGAGGAAAGCGAGCTGCGAGCGCACCGCCTCAGGCGTTTTTACTGCACTGATATCGTTGTAAAGTGCGTCGCCGCTGTTTGGTTTGATAAGTGTGGCCAGCATACGCATGGTTGTGGTCTTGCCGGCTCCGTTAGGACCGATGAGTCCGAATACTTCGCCTGACTTAGCGGTAAAGCTTACACCGTCAACAGCGACCTTCTGCCTGTCCTTGATACCCAGCGATTTACGTTGTTTTTCGCTTATCTGGAATGTTTTTACGAGATTTTCTGCTTTCAGGATTTCCATAGTATCCTCCTTATATCATTTATTTGCAGTGCTTTGTTAATTATATCACATATGTATCTCATTGTCAATGATCACGGCGGGGCTATCCGATATGAAATCTCTGTATTACAGCCTTTACTGTGTTTCACCGTCCTTATTCCATCAGACAGATGTAAAGAAAAGGTCAGGAAAACAGTAAATAAAAGGTAAAGTTTATGCAAATAAAGCTTTCTCTGAAAGTTTTTGCCATTTCATACGTATAATCAACGTGCGAAAAAGCCTTTTTCCCGCATACACATCAAAGTGTTGACAAATGCTGTGCGAACTGATATAATGATTTTGTATATTGTTTTGCGAAAGCACAGCTTTTTCAGCTCTCCGCAGAGCTATAGAATAATTTGAAACGGAGTAGTAAATAATGGGTATCAGCGTTGTTTTGCTGGCATATAAGGAAGCGGAGAACCTTGCGTTCCTGCTGCCTAAGATAAAAGAAATGATGGACAGCCTCCCCGAGGAGTACGAGATCCTTGTGATCGACACAAAGGAACCTCTCGACAATACCTCCGAGGTATGCGCCCGGTTCGGTGCAAGATACATAAATCAGGAGTTTCCCGGCTTCGGCGGAGCGTTCAGAACCGGCATAAAATATGCGGAAAAGGACAAGTTCCTAATACTTGACAGCGACGGCTCCCACGACCCCAAGTATATACCGTCCATGTACAAAAAGTTCACCGATGAAAACTGCGACCTTGTGATAGGCTCGCGCTATACCGAGGGCGGCGAGACCAACGACGCCAGAAGTTCTATAATAATGTCCCATATCCTCAACGGCTTCTTCCGCGTCTGCCTCGGCATAAAGGCAAAGGATATATCCACGGACTACCGTCTTTACCGCACGGAGCAGCTCAAAAACGTTGAGCTTGAGAATGTGAATTACGACGTATTGCAGGAGGTACTCCTGCGCATGAAGCAGAACAAGCCCGATCTTAAGATCGGCGAGGTGCCTATCTCATTTCAGAAGCGCAAATACGGAGAATCCAAGCGCCGCCTGATACCGTTTATAATAGGATATATGAAGTCCCTGGTGCGCTTCACCTTCATCAGATACCCTATCCTCAGAAATATCTTCCTTTACGGTGTTTTCGGAGTGCTTGCCTTTGTGCTTGACTATTCCGTATCTCTCGGACTTGTCAAGACCGTAATGAAGGGCATACCCGAAGCCGCAAGCATAATCGGAAATATCGTGGGCTTCCTGTTCACCTTTACCACCAACACCTTCTGGAACTTCAAGGTCAAGGGCAAATTCCTTACCCGAGCGGTCTCCTACGGAGGCATAACCCTGCTTGGCATGGGCATTTCAACCGTATGCATACATTTGTTCAAGAACAAAATGAATTTTGCCCTGCTTAAACTGATAGTGCTTGTTTTCGTCTCGGCGATACAGTTCGTACTGAATAAACTTATAACCTACAACGAAAAGATAATAAAGAGCGATAATAAATAATGAAAGGAAGCGAGCGGACGTGTCAAAAGCTCCAAAAGCCGATATCGTGCGCAGGTACGGCGATAAAACGGCCACCGTATTAAGATGTCTGATAGTATTCACCATATGCCTGATCACGGGTATAGTTATTTTCAAGAAAAAGGAGATCTCTCCCTTCGGAGACAATGATCTTCTCTCCATAGACCTGTGGGGACAGTACTTCCCAATGTACCGCAAGTTCGCACTGGATCACGGCCCTGCCGAGACCATGTACAACTGGAGCGGCGCACTCGGCTTCAACAACTGGGTGCAGAACGCATTCTATACAAGGAGCATATTCCTTATCCCATTTTCACTTGTACCCTTTGAAAAATCCATAACCTATATAGATATAGTATGCCTTCTGAGGTTCGGTCTCGGAGCAGCTGCCTGCCAGCTGTTCATGGAATACAAATTCAAGAGCAGTAATCCCATTATAATGGCGATATCAGTAGGTTACGGCCTTTGCGCATACTCTACAGCCTTTATCATGCAGTTCATGTGGACCGACGGACTTTTCCTTGCTCCGCTGGTGCTCCTCGGACTTGAAAGGCTCATGAACGGAAAATCTCCTGTCATGTACGTGCTTATGCTTGCGCTGACCATATACACGAACTTCTATACAGGCTTCGGAGTATGCCTGTTCACAGGCTTCTACTTCCTTGCCGAATGGCTCAGGAGAGAGTACACCGATGAAAACGGAGCAAAGCTCCGCGGAAAAAGGAACCTGAAGACAAGAGCCGCCCTCTTCGGCAGATTCAGCCTTTATTCCGCTATAGGCGGTCTCCTTACCACATTTTTGCTCCTGCCCACATTAAAGGGACTTTCTCTTACAAAGTCTGCCAACGAGGGCGTTTTCAACTTCCAGCAGTGGTATCACACCTTTGCCGAGAACGTATCATGCATGCTGCCGACAACTCCCGCATCGCTGGAATACGGCGTAGCAAATATAGCTGTGGGACTTTTCGCGTTCCTGCTCATACCACTTTATTTCACAAACACCGAGATAAAGGCAAAGGACAAGCTCCTTTCGGCGGCTTTCCTCGGAGTACTCTACGCCGGTCTCAACTATAATCCTATGGACTGGCTGTTCAACGGTTTCCACTTCCCGAATCAGCTTCCCGGACGCTGGAGCTTCCTCTTCTCCTTCGCAATAGCTATAGTAGCTGCAAACGGAATTGCCAAGAGAAAAGGCATGAAGCTCACAAGCGTGATATCCGCTCTGATAATAGCCCTTTTCTTCACAGGTTATGCGAAATTCAGCAACCTTTCCGACGTAAAGCAGGAGAGGCTGCCTTACTGGAACAAGCTCATATTCGTATTCGCACTTATGCTCATGGGCTTAGTGCTTTTAGGCTATATAAGAGAATATATGGACAAAAAAGCTGCCGCTCTCACTAAGGAGGCAGAGGCAGCCGACGACGGTGAATCCACGGAAAAGACTGCACAGTCCGCAAAACTCTACAGGATAAAAGGAAACGCAATGCGCTTCTGTTCATTTATACTCAGCCTGTTCATCTTCATAGCCATGACGGAGGAGGTTTGCAGGAACACTGTTGAGGTCGCCGCCAACAAGGACGGCGGTATCCCCATATCGGACATGGACTCATTTATCAAGGTCAGCGAAGTGCTCTACAAGAACGGAACCAAGTACGACAGCGGCAGCGATGACCTCTACCGTATCGAAGCCAACGACGGCTGGACCTTCAACACCGCTATGATGGGTGATTTCAAGGGTATCGGCTATTACGGCTCAACTCTCAACCACGGAGTATACGACCTGCTCCGCGATATGGGAAACAGGATATACGCAAACAACGTAAGCTCCGTATACAACAACTCATCTCTCTTCCAGAACAGCTTTTTCGGCATAAAATACATCATTGACCGCGGAAGATACTTCCAGTTCAGGAGCGGAAAGGGCTACACATCCGTTGAAGAGAACAGCGACTGCGTGATATGGGAAAACGATACTCCTTTCCCCATAGCTTTCGCGTCTTCCAGGGACCTACTCGATATGGAGCTGACTCCCGACAACGTAAGAGGAGTATTCACACAGAACGAAATGATAAACAGGCTCTGCGGCGAGGAGATCAACGTATTTGAGCACCTTGAGCCCTCTTACTACAACAACGAGAACGCAGAAGCCGACAATATGGGCGGTGAATGGACCTACAATGCATTCTCCCGCATTGACGGAAATCTGCCTATCAGGTTCACATGGACATTCATTGCTCCCGATGATAACCCGATATACCTCGAACACAACTTCAACGGCGGCTCAATGACCGTAAACGGAGGCTATTTCGACCTTGGAGCCGAGAGATTCAGATGTATCGGCTCATATGCGGCAGGCTCAGAGATAACCATAGAATACTCCGCCGAGGATATCGGCAGAGGCAGCTACGGACTTGAACTTTACCGCTTCAATATGGACAAATGGAACAGCGTGTACAGCAAGGTCAAGGCTAACGGTATGAACGTTTCATCGTTCAAGAACACACGCTTCAAGGGCACTCTCAACGCCGAGCAGGCAGGCATGATAATGACTACCGTACCTCAGGACGGCGGCTGGAGAGTATACGTTGACGGCAAAAAGGTGGATGACTATGCTGCTCTCGGTACCCTTATCGCTTTCGATGTTGAAGCAGGCAGCCACGATATCGAGTTCAGGTACCATGTACCCGCATTCAAGGCAGGTCTGCTCGTTACTCTCCTTGCACTTGCAGCACTGATATTCTGCTGTATGGTACGCAAAAAGGGCGGACTGTGGTTCCTTAAGAAGAAAAGCGGTGAAAAGGCAGGGGAAAATCCCTCCGGACCCGAGAAAAATGGCAATACAAAGAAAAAGGACGCGGAAAAGAGCAAAACTGCAAAAAAATCCGTGACCGAAAAGAACAGCAAGCCCCAAAAGACGGAAAAGCCTGAAGAAAAGGCTGAAAAGCCGGAGAAAAAGGCTGAAAGCTCCGAAAAAGAAGCCGAAAAGTCCGAAAGCTCCGAAGAGACCACTGAAACTTCCGAAAAAACAGAATCCGAAGAATAAAACTCAAAAGGCGTAAAGACTATCCTCTTTACGCCTTTTTCTTATATTATATTTCAGAGGGCGTGATAAAATCACGCCCTCGCTGTCACTTCTTACCCTCATGCTGAGAGATTATGAGCTTTATGGAGCTGTAAAGATATGGCTTCAGCTCATGCAGGGTACACGGCTCGTTGTAAAGTATGGCCGAATAGCAGGTGGAGCTTACCAGCTCTATTATCATGAACAGCATTATCTCGGGGTCTTTAAAGCCGTTCGGAGCCTCCTCCAGCATTTTGTAGTACACCGATGAGAAGTCGATATCTTCCTCGGAAACAGGCGAGGTGATAGCGCTCTTGAATATGCCCCAGCTGAGGTTCTTGGATATGAACGTGAGCAGAGACTTGTTCTCGTTGAGCTGATTTACGATATTATCGACTATGCTTATTAACTTTTCCTCAAACGGAAGGGTATCGAGCTTATCGCCGAGGTCGTTTATGGCGTTCTTGAAAAGCAGACTCGATTTGTGAGAAACGAGCCTGTTGCGGATATCGTACTTGTCCTTGAAATAAAGGTAGAACGTCCCCTTGGCAACTCCTGCCTTGTTTACGATATCGGTTATGGAAGTCTTGCTGAATCCTTTGGTAGTAAAAAATTCAAAAGCCGTTTTAAGCAGTGAATTTTCTTTGAGTTTTTTGTTTGTATCGACTTTTCCCATACTTAGCACCTTTCTTTTTTATTAACCTTTAGCCCATGCAAGCTGACGGTTTATATCCTTAATTAATTATAGCCCGAAAAGCAGGACGTGTCAAGGGCGTAAAAATGACTAACGGTCACGATTTTCGAGACTTTGGATTGTGCAATCATACAAAAATATGACCGTTAGTCAGTTTTTGGCATTTCAAGTATTGACTATCGGTCATTTTTGTAATATACTATGTAATAACAATACAAGGAAAGGATCGGTAATATGCTCAGATTCGGTGAATGGATCGTAAAGAACCGCGTATTCATACTGATCGTCGGCGTAGTGCTTCTCATACCGTCTGCGCTGGGATACGTAAATACCCGTGTAAATTACGATATACTCTCATATCTTCCAAAAGATATAAACACTATGGTTGGACAGGATATCCTCAAAGAGGATTTCGGACAAGGCGGCTTTTCCCTTGTAATGCTGGAGGGAATGAGCGACAAGGACGTAGCGGCAACAGCCGATAGGATATCAGCCGTGGAACACGTCTCAGACGTTATATGCTACCAGTCCATGACAGGCTGCAATATCCCCAGGGAGATACTTCCCGACAATATCTACAGCTTCTTCAATCACGGCGATAATACTATGATGGCGGTATTCTTCGACGATACCACCTCTTCCGACGGAACTCTCGCGGCAGTTGAGAAAATGAGGAATATTACCTCAAAGCAGTGCTTTATCAGCGGAATGTCCGCTATAACACTGGATATGAAGAATATCACGCAGAATGAGACTCTTATATATGCTCTTATAGCCGTGATACTCACAAGCATAGTCCTCACCCTGACAATGGACTCGTTCCTGATACCCGTATTCTTCATGCTCAGCATAGGCTTCGCGGTAGTATGGAACCTCGGCTCGAATATACTTTTCGGTGAGATTTCCTTTATAACGCAGGCTCTGGCAATGGTACTCCAGCTTGGCGTGACTATGGACTACTCAATATTCCTGTGGCACAGCTACAAGGAGCAGCTGAAATACTACCCCGACAGCAAACAGGAGGCAATGGCGCATGCAGTTGCAGCCACCATAACTTCTGTGGTGGGCAGCTCTTTCACAACTGTTGCAGGCTTCCTCGCAATGTGCTTCATGACATTCACTCTCGGTCTTGACCTCGGACTTGTAATGGCAAAGGGCGTTGTATGCGGAGTTATCGCCTGCGTAACGGTACTTCCCGCGATGATACTCATATTCGGAAAGGCAATAACCCAAACCTCTCACAAAGCCTTCCTTCCAGAATTCAAACGCACCTCCTCTTTCATAGTCAAGCATTCATGGGCGTTCCTTACAGTGGCTGTTGCAATACTTATCCCCGCTGTATTCGGAAACAGCCATTACGGAGTATACTACAAGCTGGACAGCACTCTTCCCGCTTATCTTGACAGCGTCACCGCAAATACGAAGCTTGCAGAGGATTACAACATGAACAGCACCCATATCCTAATGTTTGATTCCAAAATGAGCGCAAAGGAAGCAAACAAGATGATAAACGAAATAAAGGACACTGACGGAGTTCAGTTCGCAATGGGCTTCAATTCCGTAGTAGGTCCGGCAGTGCCCGAAGAGGTCGTTCCCGATGAACTGAAAAGCGTACTGAAAAGCGATAAATGGCAGCTGATGCTCATAGGATCCGAGTATGAGGTAGCCTCCGATGAGGTAAACTCACAGATAGAGAAGCTGAACGACATTGCTGCAAAGTACGATAAGAACAGCATGCTCATAGGCGAGGCTCCGGCCACAAAGGATCTCATAACCATAACCGACAGGGACTTCAGAATAGTAAACTTCCTTTCAATAGCGGCTATATTCCTTATAATAGCATTCACCTTCAAGTCGGTATCCCTCCCTGTGATACTTGTATCGGTCATAGAGCTCGCAATAATGATAAATCTCGGCACAGCCTACTTCACAGGCTCAAAGCTTTCGTTCATAGCTCCCATAGTCATTGGTACCATACAGCTCGGCGCAACAGTTGACTACGCCATACTCATGACTACAAGATACCGCGCCGAAAGGTACAGCGGCAAGGACAAAAAAGAGGCAGTGAGCATAGCTCTCGCCGCTTCGATAAAGTCTGTGATAACCTCGGCTCTCGGCTTCTTCGCAGCAACAGTCGGAGTTGCGCTGTACTCTGATATCGGACTTATCTCGGAGCTGTGCATGCTCCTTGCACGAGGCGCTCTTATCTCAATGGCCGTTGTAATAACGGTGCTTCCCTCGATGTTCATGGTATTCGACAGGGTGATATGCAGAACCAGCGCAGGCTTTGTACAAAAGAAAGAAAAAAAGCACCGTCACATTTTCAGGACTGCGTAAACAGAGTTTTTATATAAAGGAGAGACAGATATGAAAAGTTTCAGTAAAGTAATGGCCGCTCTGCTTGCGGTAACAGTTTCCGCAGGCGCAACAGGCTCTATAGCATATGCAAACAGCAGGAGCGAAAGCGCTCCCGAAAAGACTGGAGATCACGAAAAGCAGGTCTCAGCCGGTACAGCAAGGAAGAATAACGGTGAGCAGGCTTACAAGGACGAGACTGTATACGTCCTCTGCAACAACGATTCCTCCGTAAAGAACGTGGTAGTCAGCGACTGGCTGAAAAATTCTCCCGCACTTTCAAGCCTCAGCGATATTTCTGACCTCAGCAACATAGTCAACGTAAAGGGCGACGAAGCCCTTGATATTGACGGAAAAGACCTCCGCTGGAGCGCTGACGGCGACGATATCTACTACAAGGGCAATTCCGACAAGGAACTCCCCGTAGACGTGACCATGGAGTACTTCCTCGACGGAAAAAAGGTCTCACCCGACAGTATAAAGGGAAAAAGCGGCCATCTTGTTATACGCTGGACATACAAGAACAAACAGAAGGTCACAAAGCTTGTAAACGGCAGTGAAAAGGAGCTCTATGTGCCGTTTATGGCAGCAAGTGCAGCAGTTCTCAGCACCGACAGATACCTCAACGTTGAGGTGACAAACGGAAAGATACTCTCCGACGGCGAAAAGCTCATCGTTGTGGGCATGGCTTTCCCGGGACTTCAGGACAGCCTCGACTTCGGCGGACTTGACAGCATTGACGTCAATATCCCCGACAGCTTCGAGATCTCCGCAGACGTAAAAAACTTTGAGATGAACACCTCCGTGACCGTGGTCTCGAACGAGATATTCTCAAAGCTGGACGTTGACGATTCCATAAGCCTTGACAGCCTTAAGGCAAAGGTCAGAGAACTCAGCGACGGAGCCGAGAAGCTCAGTAACGGCACGGCTTCCCTCTATGACGGCATAAAGCAGCTCAACGGCGGCACAGGCGACCTTACAGCAGGTATCGACAAGCTCCTCTCTGGTTCTCTCGAGCTAAGGAACGGTGCGGCAGAGCTTGACAACGGCGCCAGAAAGCTTGCTGACGGAGCCAGGACGCTCTCCGACTCTACAGGAAAATTCGAGGAGGGCCTCGGAAGCGCGAAAGACGGTTCCGCAAAACTGAGCGACGGTCTCGGACAGGTAAGCGACGGAGCTTCACAGCTCACAGAGGGCATAGGCAGCGCCAAAAGCGGTTCTGCTGCTCTTGTCGAAGGCTTCGGCAAGGTAACGGCAGGAGCCGACGCTCTTACAAGCGGCATAAAGGACGCAAAAGCAGGCTCGGACGCACTGAATGCAGGCTTTGCACAGGTAACGGACGGTGCTGCTGCTCTTAAAACAGGAGCCGATACCCTCACAACCGGCGTAGGAGCTCTTACCGACGGCAGCAAACAGGTAAAGGACGGCTCCGCTCAGCTCTCACAGGGAGCGGCTGCTCTCAGCGAGGGAGCTTCACAGCTCAGCGAGTCCGCAGAACAGGTCTCCGCAGGTATAGGCACCGTTAAAAGCGGAGCAGACTCACTTGCAGAGGGCATAACAAGCGCAAGAACAGGTGCAGCTGCACTGATAAGCGGCGCAGACGCTCTCAGCGAGGGAGCCTCACAGCTCAGGGACGGCATAGCCCTTGCAGGCACATCACTTGATACGACCATAGCTGCAAACGAGCAGGCTCTTGCAGCATTGCAGGCAGTATACCAGCAGTCTCCCTCACAGGAGCTCGCTGTTGCAATAGGCACATTACAGCAGACAATAGAAGGTCAGAAGCAGATATCGGCTTCAATGAGCGAGAGCGGACAGCTCGGCGCAGGGGCTGCCTCACTGAAAGCAGGTGCGGCTCAGCTCGGCGGCGGTCTCGGACAGCTTGGCAGCGGTCTTGAAGCGGCACAGGGAGGCTCCGCAGCATTGCAGCAGGGTCTCGCAAAGCTCGATGACGGCGGCAAGGCTCTGGCGGCAGGAGCAGGACAGCTTTACGGCTCTACGACACGGCTCTCAAAGGGAGCGGCTGATCTCAGCAGCGGCGCGGCAGCTCTTGACAGCGGTATCGGCACGCTTTCGGGCGGCAGCAGCAAGCTCATCGGCGGCCTTGACACTCTTGTAAAGGGCATAGGACAGCTCAGCGGCGGCAGCGCTTCTCTTAACGACGGTCTCGGAAAGCTCTCAGCAGGCGCTGTTGACCTCACAGGCGGCATATACAAGCTCTCAGACGGAGCATCTGCACTTGACAGCGGTCTCGCACAGCTTTCTCAGGGCTCTCTCACTCTCGGCGGCGGTCTCGGACAGCTCAGAAGCGGCGCAGCAGAGCTTGACAGCGGCCTTGCACAGCTTTACGGCGGCAGCACTCAGCTCAGCGGAGGTGCAAAGACCCTTTATGATTCGATAGTTCTTCTCAGCGGCGGCACAGGCAAGCTCTGTAACGGCTCGTGCGCTCTGTACAGCGGTGCCGCAGCTCTCAGGGACGGCGGCAAAACTCTCACTGACGGCGTTGGCAGGCTCGAAAGCGGAGCAAAGGAGCTCAATGACGGCATGATACGCTTCAACGATGAGGGAATATCGGTGATTACAGGCGCTGTGGACGAAAAGCTCCCCGCAATCGTCGATAACCTCAGGGCTCTCAGAGAGGCTTCACGTGAGTACAACACATTCTCTGGCATCTCAGACTGCATGGACGGCAGCGTGAAGTTCATCTACCTCGTTGACGGCACTGTTTGAGCCATAGGCAAAGCGTAATTGTTTACTTAATAAAATGACCGTTCAGGGGCGCACGATGTGCGCCCCTGAACGGTCATAGGTACCGCAGTATGGCAGACCTTTTAAATCTTTGCCTTTTTCTGTATCATCATAACAGCCGCCAGAAGCAGAAGTCCCACAGATATCCATATAGTCCTTATGCCGGACACAGCGGAAACAACTCCGCCGAAGCCTGCGCCTAAAGCGAAAAACAGTATGATGCCGAAGAAATGAAGTGACTTGTACAATGCGTCCTTGTTCTTATCGCGGAGATACTGGGAAAAGCTCTCCGTTCCGCTTCTGAGGTTGCCTATGCACATGGTGCTTGCGTAGCCGTAGCCCCTGACCGTCCTGAAGGTCTGAACCTGCATGGCACAGGCAAAAGACACCATCATATTCGCAGGCATATCAAGTGCCGGGGGCATAAATCCCACAGCAGCAAGGACTATCATCTCGATTATTATGATTATCTGTCTCCAGTGGAGAGACTTTATATCCTTGTATTTGTTCTCTATCCTTTCGGCTATGAAAATACCAAGCGCAAATGCTATAAGGGGGCACATATAGCGCAGTCCCCTGTGTATTTCGCCTGTCATGAAGCTCTGACTCATGAGGACTACGTTTCCGGTCTGAGCGTTTGCGAAGACCTTTCCCCTTATGTTATAGGTATATGCGTCCTGCAAACCGCCCGAAAAGGACAATAATGCGCTTAATGCAAAGCTTTCCGATGTCTGCATATGTCTCTCCTGTTAAATAAGCCATAGTACGCGAGGAACTATGGCTTATAGTGTTATTATGATGCTTTTCTTCTCAGAATACCATTTTAGCTTCGAGATAAGCAACAAGGTCGTTGATATTTACTCTTTCCTGCTGCATTGTATCACGGTCACGTACTGTTACGCAGTTGTCCTTTTCAAGTGTATCGAAGTCGTATGTGATACAGAAAGGAGTTCCTATCTCGTCCTGACGGCGGTATCTCTTGCCGATAGTACCTGCCTCGTCGAAGTCTACCATGAACTTCTTGGAGAGCATGTCATATACCTCCTCAGCCTTGGGTGAGAGCTTCTTTACAAGAGGAAGCACAGCCGCCTTGAAAGGAGCAAGAGCAGGGTGGAAGTGCATAACTGTTCTTGTTTCCTTCTTCTCGTTTCCGTCCTTGTCTGCTGAGACTATCTCCTCCTCGTCGTAAGCCTCTGTCACCACTGAGAGGAACAGTCTCTCTACGCCGAGAGAGGGCTCGATAACGTAAGGGATATACTTCTCGTTTGTCTCGGGATCAAAGTATTCAAGTGACTTGCCGCTTGTATTGATATGCTGTGTAAGGTCGTAGTCGGTTCTGTCGGCAACGCCCCAGAGCTCGCCCCAGCCGAAGGGGAAAAGGTACTCAAAGTCTGTTGTAGCCTTTGAATAGAAGCAGAGCTCCTCCTTGTCGTGGTCACGGAGACGGATATTCTCCTCCTTGAGACCAAGTGAGAGAAGGAAGTTCTTGCAGTAGCTTCTCCAGTAGTCGAACCA
>JAEEGL016586426.1_pt1 | contig 65594 bp, 48 predicted proteins | sample 9134231 | NCBI WGS metagenome assembly JAEEGL01 (sample SAMN16246548, study PRJNA631951) | gut metagenome | biome: gut microbiome; feature: rumen; material: fiber-attached | host: Bos | place: Iran: Karaj | collected 2018-10
GACGGCGGCTACGGCTTCGACTACCGCATGGCCATGAACATTCCCGACTATTGGATTAAGACCATCAAGGAACAATCTGACGAGAATTGGAAACCCAGCTCCATCTTCTGGGAAGTGAAAAACCGCCGCCCCGACGAAAAAACCATCTCCTATTGCGAAAGCCACGACCAGGCACTCGTGGGCGACAAGACCATCATCTTCCGCCTCATCGACGCCGACATGTATTGGCATTTCAGGAAAGGTGATGAAAACGACATCGTGCACCGCGGCATCGCACTCCATAAGATGATCAGGCTGGTGACGGCGGCGGCCATGAACGGCGGATACCTCAACTTTATGGGCAACGAGTTCGGACATCCCGAGTGGATTGACTTCCCAAGGGAGGGCAATGGCTGGAGCTATAAATACGCCCGCAGGCAATGGAACCTCGTTGACAACAAGGAGTTGTGCTACCACTGGCTCGGCGACTTCGACCGCGACATGCTTCACGTCATCAGCGGGCAGAAGGACTTCCAGAAGACTCCCGTGGTGGAAATCTGGCACAACGACGGCGACCAGGTGCTCGCCTTCATGAGGGGCGACCTCGTCTTCGTCTTCAACTTCTCGCCAACGAAGTCCTTCACCGACTACGGCTTCCTCGTGCCCACCGGCTCCTACGACGTGGTGCTCAACACCGACTCGAAGGACTATGGCGGCAACGGCTTTGCCGACGACACCATGACGCACCTCACCAACTACGACCCGCTCTATGTGGAAGACCACAAGGAATGGTTGAAACTCTACATTCCTGCACGTAGTGCCGTGGTGCTGAAGAAGAACTGAAAAGCTTGCTTTTAGTTTTGAGTTATAAGTTATGAATGATGCTGGCCGGCAAAACTCATAACTTATAACTCATAGCTAAAAAGAGTCCACTCTTCACTTAAAAAATGAAGCAATCCGTCAACAATAGCACGCTCCCGGTGAGGGTGGCCTGTGCCGTGGTGTTTTTTATCTTTTCCTTCTGCTATTTGTACTTTTACCAGGCCGACGTGCTGGCCATGGGACAACACGTCAAGGCAGAAGGCCAGACGCGCTACGAGCCGCTCATCGGTGCCGTGCTCATTACCGTGGTGCTCTATTTGTTGCACCTTGTGGTTTTTGCCGTGACAAGGCTTTACAAGCGCTTCCACGCCCTCACTTATTTCCCGTCGCTTCTTTTCCTGCTTTTTCTCACCCACTACGGCGAGCACCTCAAGCCCGGCTTTAGCGTGGGATGGTGGACGGTGGCCGTTGTATTGTTGCTTGCCGCCTTCGCATGGGTGGCCTGGACGTTGTACCAGTTGCAACCCTATGAGCCGAAAACGGTGGAGACGGGTCTCCTCTCGCGCCTCTCGCTCATCAACATGTTCACCCTGGCCGTCATGTTCCTTCTCGTTTGCTTGTTGGCAAACCACAACGACGTGTTCCACTACCGCATGCGGATGGAAAGCCTGATGAGAAACGGACGCTATGCCGAGGCCGTGGAGGTGGGCAAGCGGTCGCCGCAAACCGACGGCAGCCTTCTCATGCTCCGCGTCTATGCCCTTGCCCACGAGCACCAGCTCGGCGAGCGGCTTTTTGAATTCCCCGTCTCGGGAGGCCGTAGCAACATGCGCCCCGGCCCTGATGCCCACAGCCTGATGATTCCCGAATTGGAAATCACGAGGTTCGCCTCGGGCAGCGTGGCCGACGATTACCGTCTTTGCGGCTATTTGCTCGACAAGGACCTTGGCAGCTTCGTCGCCTCCGTCAGCAAGTGCTACGACATCCGTTCCCCCCGTCTGCCCAAGCACTACAAAGAGGCCCTCACCCTCTACATGCACAAGTCGCCCAGCCCCACCGTCGCTTTCCACGACAATGTGCTCGAGGCCGATTACGAAGACCTGCGCAGAATAGTCCGCGAAACACCCGACAACATGGAGAAATACAACACCATCCGCGAAACCTACGGCAACACCTATTGGTTCTATTGGATGTACGGGGGAAAGCGTTTTTAAGTGAAGAGTGAAAAGTGAAGAGTGAAGAATTTGCTACCGCCATCTTTTAAGTGAAGAGCGTTTTTAAGTGAAGAGTGAAAAGTGAAGAGTGAAGAATTTGCTACCGCCATCGCTTAAAAGTGAAGAGCTTTTTTAAGTGAAGAGTGAAGAGTGAAGAGTGAAAAATTTGCTGCCGCCATCATTGTAGGTCCGGTAGGCAATTTTTCACTTTTCACTTTTCACTTTTCACTTTTTTGTCCAGTCCTGCCTGCATCCTACTCCAGTCCAACCCGCATCCTACTGCAGTCCAACCCGCATCCGACTGCAGTCCTATTTGAAGACGAACTAAAGTTGGACTGGAGATAAATCATGGCAAGGTGCTGACATACGCCTTGTTATGTTCTGTTTCGTGTACCCCCTTCGCTTTATCTTTCATCGTTTACTCATTTTCGGCCGTTTTTTTTGAAAAAAAGAGGGCGGGAATGGAGAAAAATGTGTAATTTTGCAACCAAGTATCGGATGATTGTCGTGGCGTAATGCCTCGGGCGGTCGATGACCTCGGTGGAGGCGCCGATATGATTTTTGTGGGAAACATTAACGACATGAGCAGTTATTAGAAGAACATAGAAACCTGAGAAATTTCTTACTTCAAATTAAGTTTCGATAATTGTGATTGTCCGCGCTTGGCGTGGACGTCACTTATCACTTAATTGGGCTTTCTCAGGGCCTCTATGTTCGATAAGAGCGGACACGCTTTTTCGTATATGGAGGCTTCGACCTTGGAAAGCCCAAAGAATTCCGATAAGTGCTTGTTGTCCAAAGGCTATAAGTGCAAAGAATGCCAAACAAAGACGGGAGTCCTCTGCCGACCGACATCAGGGAGGACGGCTTGTTGGCATTGTCGCCGCGGTTGCTTGATATGCTGTTGTGCGACCATACCACGGGCCAAAACATCATCTGGGCGACGCATGACTATGAGTCGCTCGGACCAGACTATGATTTCCATTCACACATTCTGCCACATCTTATAACAGGCGGGCGAGGGATGGTTATCTGTCCGCGTGTGCTCAAAACGAAGGCCCGGCAGACGGACCGTTCCAAGGACATGGCCGAGGTGTTCACGCCCTCGTGGGTGGTGAAAAAGATGGTTGACTATTTAGATGTTGATGTCAACACGCGCGCCCTGGAGCTCACCTGCGGTGAGGCGCCTTTCCTTGTATCGCGCTACGATGCCACCACGGGCGATGCCATCGCCATTGGTGAGCGTGTGGGAATGCTCGACCGGAAACTACGCATGATTAACGACTTGTCGCCCGGCGACGGGGAATGGCTCGCCCTGGTGCGGCAGGCATTCCAAACCACCTATGGCTACGAGTGGCAGGGCGACAGCCTGTTGCTGGCTCGCGAAAATCTCCTCTACACTTTTATCGACCATTATGAGGCCCGCCACGGTTTTCTGCCCGACATTCCGCTATTGGAGGAGTTTGCCGAAATCATTTCCTGGAACCTCTGGCAGATGGACGGCCTTTCCTACCGTCCGCCACGCGAGAAGCAGTCGCCCGCGACGCAGGCTGAGCTCTCCCTTTTCGACGAGGCCCCCGTAGAGGCTCCCGCTCCCCTTTGCATCATCAAGGATTGGCAGAAAGGAACAACCGTAAAGGTCAACGACATTAAAAGGAAACAAACTAAAAACCAAGAAAATATGAAATTCGACGTGATTATTGGGAACCCGCCGTATCAGGAGGAAGTGGAAGGGAATGAAAGAAACAATCCTATCTACAATTATTTTATGGACGAGGCATTTAAAAATGCGAATAAAGCCATGTTCATAACTCCTGCAAGGTTTTTGTTTAACGCAGGGCAAACGCCTAAAGCGTGGAACAAGAAGATGTTAAATAATCCACATTTCAAAGTGATTTATTTCAATCAAGATGCATCAAAAGTATTTCCTAATGTAATATTAAAGGGTGGTGTTTCTATTTCATATTATGATACCAGTAAATGTTTTGAACCAATAGAAGTCTTTGTACCATTTGAAGAATTACGAACAATAAAGAATAAGGTTATAAGTAAGGAAGGTGAAAAAAAGTTTCTTCCTGATATCATGGTTGGTGCAGTTCCTTATAAATTTTCTGAAACCTTTAGGAAAGAAAAGCCAGATCTTGTTTCAAAAACAGGAACCTCATTCGACCTTCGTACTAATGTTATAGACAATTTAAACGAGAAGGCTTTCTTTATTGAACGCCCCAAAGATTTACATGAATATGTACAAATATACGGTTTGTTAAATCTAAAAAGAGTTTTTGCTTGGATACGACGCGATTATATTGTCGAGGCATCCAATTTTCCATTATATAAGGTGCTACTACCAAAGGTTAATGGTAATGGGGAGTTTGGAGAAACTCTAAGTTCACCTATAGTAGCAAGCCCCAATGTAGGATATACACAGTCCTTTATCGGCATTGGCTCAGTTAAGACAAAAGGAGAGGCAGACGCAATTCTTAAATATATAAAGACTCGATTAGTGCGTGCTCTTCTTGGCATTTTAAAAGGAACTCAAGATAATCCGCCAGAGCGTTGGAAATACGTCCCCCTTCAAGATTTCACCTCATCTTCCGACATCGACTGGAGCAAATCCATTGCGGAGATTGACGAGCAACTATTCGACAAATATGGCCTGGACGACCAGGAGCGCAATTTCATTCGCACCAAAGTGAAGGAGATGGCATGATGGACGACAAAACCCATATCAGCAGCTTCCGGCGCGTGGTGCCGATGATTTACGCCTATCAGACGCCCGGGTATCCCAAGCACGAGGGATGGACAAAGATTGGCGAAACCAAGAACGGCGTGGAGCGGCGCATCCGCCAGCAGGTACACACCGCTTGGATAGAGTATGAACTGCTGTGGCAGGACAACGCGCTTTTCAAGGACGGCAGCGGAGAATTCTTTAGCGACCACGACTTCCACGACTTCCTGGAACGGCGCAAAGACGTGGAGCGCCATGCCGGCACCGAATGGTTCCACATAGACGGCCCCCGGTCGCTGATGTATTTCAACGAGTTCGCCTCCAGGCAGTATGCCCGCATGGCCGTCGGCTCCTCGTATGTGCTTCGCGACAAGCAGGAGGAGGCCGTCAGGCTCACCTTGGACTACATGCGCCGGGGGACGGGCCGCAAATTCCTTTGGAACGCCAAGCCCCGCTTCGGCAAGACGCTCACCACCTATGAACTGATACGGCGCATGAAGGGCGAAAAGCCGCTCAACGTGCTCATTGTGACCAATCGCCCGAGCATTGCCAACTCGTGGTACGACGACTTCGAGCGGTTCATAGGGTGGCAGACGGGCTTCCGCTTTGTGAGCGACAACGACGCCCTGCGCGACCAGCGCGACGTGATGACGCGCCAGCAGTTCGTGAAATGGCTCAGCACGCCGGGCTCGCGCGACGGCTTCGACGGGCAGATATGTTTTGAAAGCCTGCAGGGGCTGAAAGGGTCCGTATTCTTCGGCGGCACCTATAACAAACTGGAGTGGATGCGGCAACTGGAATGGGACTTGCTGGTCATCGACGAGGCCCACGAGGGCGTTGACACGCAACGCACCGACCGCGCCTTCGACAACATACGGCGACGGTTCACCCTCCACCTCTCGGGCACCCCGTTCAAGGCCATTGCCGGAGGGCAGTTTGCCCACGACCAAATCTTCAACTGGAGCTATGCCGAGGAACAAGAGGCCAAGGAGAACTGGGACAGCCTGGACCGTAATCCCTATGAAGACATGCCGCGCCTGAACCTTTTCACCTACAGGATGAGCGACATCGTGCGCGACGAGGTAAGGAAGGGCATCAGCCTTGACGACGAGGCCGCGGCCACGGAATATGCTTTCGACCTGAACGAGTTTTTCAAGACCGACGGCGGACGCTTCGTCTATGAAAAAGATGTGCGGAAATTCCTGCACGCCCTTACCACGCAAGAGAAGTTTCCGTTCTCTACCGAGGCACTGCGCACGGAACTATCGCACACGCTCTGGCTGCTCAACCGCGTGGAGAGCGCCAAGGCCCTGGCCCGCCTCCTTCAGGAGGAAGGGTCGGCGTTTGCCGACTACGAGGTGGTGGTGGCGGCCGGCGACGGCAGGCTGGACGACGATGGCGAAACGGCAAAGGCATATAACAGGGTGAAGGCGGCCATTGCCCGCCACGCCAGGACCATCACCCTGAGCGTGGGACAACTCACCACGGGCGTCACCATTCCCGAGTGGAGCGGAGTGCTCATGCTGAGCAACATGAAAAGCCCGTCGCTCTATATGCAGGCCGCTTTTCGCGCACAAAACCCTTGCGACATCACCCGCGACGGCCAGCGCTACCGCAAGGAGAACGCCTACGTGTTCGACTTCGACCCTGCCCGCACACTGATTATCTTCGACGATTTTGCCAACAACCTGAGGGCGGAGACCGCGGTCGGCGGCGGCACTCCCGCCAGTCGTGAGGAGAACATCCGGCGGTTGCTCAACTTCTTCCCCGTCATTGCCGAGGACGAAGAGGGAAGGATGGTAGAAATCGACGCTCGCCAAGTGCTCTCCATTCCGCGGAGCATCAAGTCGCAGGAGGTGGTGAACAGGGGATTCCTGTGCAACTTCCTTTTCAAGAACATCGCCAACATCTTCGGGGCTCCCGGCGCGGTGCGTGACATTCTTGGGAAACTTGACAAGGCTCACGAGGACCGGGGCCGCAACACCCATGCCTCGCTCGACGAGGCCGGAGGGGTGACGGTGGATGCCGGTGGCAATGTCAGCGTGCCCGAGGAAATCATCATCGGCCAGGAGCAAAACGTGTTTGGAAAGAAAGTCTATGAGGTGTTTGACGATTTACAGGCGGAATGTAACGACATTGTGCGCAATGACCGTTCGGACGATGTGATGCGTGACTTTGACAAAATAGAATCACATATTGTAAAGACCATAGAGAGCGACATCGTAAAGCCTGCCGCCGACAGCTATGGCCTTAACCGTGCACAGGCGGGCCGGCTGGCAAAGGATGCGGTCAAAGAGGTTCGCGAAAAGTTCGACAAGATACGTGGCGACTATCAGCAGCAGGCGCGCATTGCGGAAGTGAAACACAAGGAAGCTGTCAGGCAGGCCGGTACGGAAGTTGCCGTGAGGGCTGCCGACGATGCCTTCCTTCGTGACATGGGGCAGGCCGTGAACAACCTTGCCGGTTCGTTGAAGAAACAGATTGACGAGGTGGTGCAGGACAAACCGCGCGAGGTGATAGAGCGCATAGAAAAGGACCGCGCCAACAGGAAGAAGAACGAAATAGAGGATGAGGTGCGTGCCCACTTGCGCGGCTTTTCGCGCACCATTCCCAGTTTCATCATGGCCTACGATGACGGCGCGTTGCGGCTCGGCAACTTCGACCAGATAGTAACGCCGGCGGTCTTTGAGGAGGTGACAGGCATCACACTTGAGGATTTCCGATTCCTGCGCGATGGTGGCGACTATGAGGAGGACGGGGTGATGCGCCATTTTGAGGGCGACCTCTTCGACGAGGTGGTGTTCGACGACTCCATAGCGGTGTTCAGGCAGAAGCGGCAGGAACTGGCCAATTATTTCGACGAAAGCCTCGGTGAAGACATCTTCGACTACATTCCACCGCAGAAAACCAATCAGATTTTCACGCCCAAATGGGTGGTCAGGAAGATGGTGGACCTGCTGGAGCAAGAGAATCCCCATATTTTCGAGGACCCTCAGAAAACTTTTGCCGACCTCTACATGAAGTCGGGCCTTTACATCACTGAGATTGTGCGCCGCCTGTATAACAATGGCGCCATGCGTCGCGCCATTCCCGACGACCGCGAGCGCATCCTCCACATCCTGCGCCATCAGGTGTATGGGTTTGCGCCTACGGAAATCATTTTCCGCATTGCCACACGCTATATTCTTGGCTTCGACCCTTCGCTACGTCCCGAACAAAGCAACTTCCGGCAGGTGGACACTGTGCCCTATGCTAAGGAAGGGCGGATGGAGGAACTAATAGAAAAAGTGAAGAGTGAAAAGTGAAAAGTGAAAAATAAAGCCCCCTCTAATCCCCGCTTGGGGGGAAGACGTACGGCCCAAAGGCTCCCCTCCTTACGGGAGGAGCCGGGGGTGGACTAAAAAAGGCTGCCGCCAGAACTATCGTCTGAACTCCAGAACTCCCGAACTCCCGAACTCCAAAGAAGTGAAGAGTGAAGAATTTGCTACCGAACCTACAATGATGGCGGCAGCAAATTCTTCACTCTTCACTCTTCACTTAAGAAGCTTTTTACATCATGACTTCCCCGATGTGTTGTCCCTGAATGCAGGGGATGATGTTGCCATCGATGGGTTTCCCGTCGAGGGTGATGGATTTTACGCCCTTCTGCACTCCTTGCGGGTTTTTCACGGTGATAAGGTACTCTGCCCCGCGGAATTTTCGGCAGACGCTATATTCGCGGGCCGTCTCCGGCAGGCAGGGGTCGATGAGCAACCCGTTGTAGGTGGGCTTGATGCCGAGGATGAATTGCGTGATGGTGTACCAGTTCCATGCCGCCGTGCCGGTGAGCCATGAGTTCTTGCCTTCGCCGGGCCGTGCGGCGTCTTTTCCCGCCACCATCTGGCTATAGACGTATGGCTCCACCTTGTGTAGCGTCTGGTCCTTGATGAATGCTGGACAGATTTTGGCGTAGTGCTCCCAGGCGTCGTTGCCGCGTCCGGCTACCGTCTCTCCGATGATGACCCACGGGTTGTTGTGGCAGAAGATGCCGGCGTTCTCTTTATAGCCTGCGGGATAGGAGCTTATTTCGCCCATTTCCACATGATAGCGGGTGAACGCCGGGTTGTTGAGCACGATGCCGTGTTCCGAGTCGAGGTATTTCTTAGTGCTGTCGAGTGCTTTCTCCACCATGCCTTCTTCCATTCCGATGGCGGCCATTGTACACCATCCCTGGCTCTCGATGAAGATTTTTCCCTCTTCGTTTTCCTTCGAACCGATTTTATTGCCGAAGAAGTCGTAGGCGCGCAGATACCATTCGCCGTCCCATCCATGTTGCTTCACGGCCTCTATCATGTTGTTCACCTCTTTCTCGGCGCGTTCGGCCTCTGCCAGCAGGTTTTCTGGCGAGGCATTTCTTGCGGCCAGCTCCCTGCACAATTCCACATAGTCTTTTCCGCAAACCACGAACAATCCGGCAATCATCAGGCTTTCGGCCTTCGACCCCTCCGTTTTGTTCTCGGTGGTCTGGAAACTCTCGTTGGGGTCCCACGAGAAGCAGTTCAGGTTGAGGCAGTCGTTCCAATCGGCACGTCCTATGAGCGGCAATTTGTGTGGCCCCAGGTGGTTGACCACATGGTTGAACGATATGCGCAGGTGCTCCAATAGCGACACCTCGCTTCCCGGCTGGTTGTCCCAGGGCACCATTTCGTCGAGGATGGAGAAGTCGCCCGTTTCCTTCAGGTAAGCCACCGTTCCGAAGATGAGCCACATGGGGTCGTCGTTGAAACCGCCGCCGATGTCGTTGTTGCCGCGCTTGGTGAGCGGCTGGTACTGGTGGTAGCAACCGCCGTCGGGGAACTGCGTCGATGCGATGTCGATGATGCGCTGGCGTGCCCGTTCGGGTATCTGGTGGACAAATCCCACGAGGTCCTGGTTGCTGTCGCGGAAGCCCATGCCGCGTCCTATGCCGCTCTCGAAGAAGCTGGCCGAGCGCGAGAAGTTGAACGTCACCATGCACTGGTACTGGTTCCAGATGTTCACCATGCGGTCCAGCCGCTCGTTGCCGCTATTGATGGAGTAGCGCCCCAGCAGGTCGTCCCAGTAGGTGCGAAGCTGGCTGAAGGCCTCGTCCACCTGTTCCGTGGTGCTGAAATCCTCTATGAGCCGGCGTGCCTTGTCCTTGTTGACAATGGTGCGGTCCAGCTTGCCCAGCGAGGTGAGCAATGTGCCGTCGGCCGGAGCGTCGGCGTATTTCTCCTCCTGTGCGTTTTCCACATATCCCAGCACGAAGACCAGGTCTTTCTTTTCCCCCGGCTTCAGTTCCACCTCAATGAAGTGCGATGCCACGGGGCTCCATCCGTGGGCCACCGAGTTCTTGGCTTTTCCGGCCCTCGGCACGTCGGGGGTGTCGAAGCCGTTGTAGAGGCCGATGAACGATTCGCGGTCGGTGTCGAAGCCCTGCACCTCGGTGTTTACGGCGTAGAAGGCGTAGTGGTTGCGGCGCTCCTTGTATTCCGTTTTGTGGTAGATGACGGAGCCGTCGATTTCCACTTCGCCGGTGGAGAAGTTGCGCTGGAAGTTTTCCATGTCGGTGGCGGCGTTCCACAGGCACCATTCCTGGAACGAGAACACCTTCAGCTTTTTCGTCTCGCCGCTCTTGTTGGTGAGCGTCAGCTTCTGAACTTCGCACCATTTCTTCAGCGGCACGAAGAAGAGCACCTGTGCCTCCACGCCGTTTTTCACACCGGTGATGCTTGTGTAGCCCATTCCGTGGCGACATTCATAGTGGTCGAGCGGTGTCTTGCACGGTTTCCATCCCGGGTTCCACAGGGTGCCGCCGTCGTTGATGTAGAAATAGCGGCCACCGGCATCCATCGGCACGCCGTTGTAGCGGTAGCGGGTGATGCGGCGGAACTTGGCATCCTTGAAGAAGGCGTAGCCGCCGGCGGTGTTTGAAATGAGTGAGAAGAAGTCCTCGTTGCCCAGATAGTTAATCCACGGCCACGGTGTCTGAGGGTCGGTGATGACATACTCGCGGCGCGAGTCGTCAAAATGCCCGTATGTCTTGTTTTCCATCCTGTTTGTTGATTTAAATGGTTATTGTATGAAATTCGTTGCAAAATTAGGGAAAAAAACTGAAAAAAGACAGAAGGTGAAAGTGAAAAATATGTTGTCATCATTAAAAGGTGTGAAAATGAAAAGGTGAAAAGGTGAAGGCCCCCCTCTAATCCCCCCTTGAGGGAAAAGATTTTGAAATCTTTAAAGTATGAGTTATGAGATATGAGTTTTACTGCCGCCATAGCTCATAATTAATAACTCAAAACTTAAAATCCCTCCTTACGGGAGGGGCCGGGGGTGGGCCATGAGGGGCCGGGGACAGGGCCTCTCTTTACCTTATTAAAATATAGTAGGCTTGTACAGAAAGATTCTCTTTTTCTTTGCTTTGAGGTGGATAGCGATATGGATGGAAATTGGTAAAATTATTTGACAAAAGGGGCTGTTTTTCGTTGATTTTGTAAAGTGTTGAATATCAGTGGTTTGAAAATCGAGCTTGTTTTGACCGCAAATCAAGGGGAGAGATTTGCCAATTCTCTCCCCTCAAATTGCCAAATTTCTCCTCGAAAATTGCCGTCAAGCCTCTTGGGAAAATCAAAATACTTTGAAAAATCTTGACAAAATGATAACCGCGCAAGAACACGGAAGGTCGCGGTCTTTTGAAATTGTTTGGCACTCATTGAAAATGCAACAAACCACCTCATCTTTCCCATGCCCGGCTTGACTTTGAAACCTGCAAATTTGTATTTTTATATTTTTCCAAAAATTTTCCCATTTCCCCTTTTCCTTTCACTTAATAATTTGTACCTTTGCACCAAATTGTTTTTTATACACTTATTATCGCTAATTACACCAAAAATGAAATTACTCCGGTTATCGCTCCTTCTCCCGGCGTTTCTCCTTGTCCACTGCCTTCCCGCCAGCGGTGCAAAGGCGTGGATCAACGTCACTACGCAGTATGTGCAAAACCCGTCGTTCGACGCCAATACCGCCGACGGGTGGACGGTCACGGGCAACTTCCAGTCGCAACATGTCCAGTATGACTGTATGGAAATTTTCAACGGCTCGTTTGTGCTCAGCCAGCAGCTGTCATCGCTTCCGGCGGGCAAATATCGCCTGCATGTGCAAGGCTTCTATCGCACCCGCGACAACAACCAGGCCTACAATGCCCACCAGAACCACTCGGAAAACATCACGGCCCTGCTCTATGCAGGCAGCAGCGAGAAGAAACTGGCATGCGTTTACGACCAGTCGTTCACCAACAACCTGGCCAACAACTGCTGGCAGCAGGGCAACTGGTGGGAGGGTTTCCGCTTCTATCCCAACGGCATGGCCAGCGCCCACGAGGCGTTCCACCAGGACTGCTACCAGAACGTGCTGGAGTTTGAGCTTGCCCAGGGGCAGGATGTGACCATCGGCATCAAGAACACCGGCACGCTGAACGGCAACTGGTGTTGCTTCGACAATTTCCAACTGGAGTACTATGCCGATGTTGACGAACCCACGGCCACCAATGTGGCGTTCAACGAGATTATGGCCGCCAACTACGATATGTTCTGGAGCCCCAGCGTGAATTTCGACGGGTGGGCCGAACTCCTTAACCTCTCGTCGCAACCGGTGAAACTGGGCGGCTGCTATCTTAGCGATGACGCGAAGAACCTGCGGAAATGGCACATGCCCGAGGAGATGCCTGTGTTGCCGGCCAACGGCCTAGGCCTTATCTGGTTCGACCACAACGAGCTGTGCGGCATCGAGGCTCCTTTCAAGCTTGAAGTGGAAGGCGGCAGCCTCTATCTGAGCAATTCCGCGGGCGAACTGATGGTGAGCGTCAGCTATCCCGCCGCCCTCGGCCGCATTTCCTACGCACGGAATGTTGACGGGGTGGGGGAATGGCTTCTCACGGGCGACCCCACACCGCTGATGTCAAACACCAGCTCTGACTTCGCATCCCAGCAGTTGCCCAAGCCCGAAGTCAACCAAGCCTCCCAGATTTTCCAAAATTCACTCATGGTCAATGTGTCGGTGCCAGAGGGTGCCATATTGCGCTATACCACCGACGGCACCGTGCCCACCTTGACCACCGGCAAGACGAGCACAACCGGCGTGTTCACCATCTATTCCACCACCAACTACCGTTTCCGCTTCTTCCGCGACGGGTGGCTGCCCAGTGAGGTCGTCACGCGTTCCTATATCAAGAAGCAGCACGACTTCACCATTCCCGTTTTGTCGGTGGTATCGCCCGACGACTACCTCTATGGCAACGAGCACGGCGTGATGGTAAGAGGCACCAACGGCAAGCCGGGCCGCGGTCAGGACCAGCCCTGCAACTGGAACATGGACTGGGAGCGGCCGGTGAACTTCGTTTATATGACACCCGGCGGAGAGCAGCTCTTCCAGCAAGACGCCATCCTGGAGATGTGCGGCGGATGGAGCCGCGCCTGGGAGCCCCACTCCTTCAAGCTGAAGGGCAACAAGGTGTTTGGCACGCCCAAGACCCTCGACTATCCCTTCTTTGCCGAAAAGCCCTACATTCGCAACCGCACGCTTCAGATTCGCAATGGCGGTAACGACAACTGGTGCCGCATCAAGGACGGTGCCCTGGAAACCATGATATTGCGTAGCGGCATCGACCTCGACGCACAGAGCTATAATCCCGTGGTCCACTACATCAACGGCAAGTACATCGGTGTCATCAACATGCGTGAACCCAACAACAAGCACTTCGTTTTTGCCAACCGCGGATGGGACGACGACATCATCGACCTCTTCGAGATGGACGCCGACTCTGGCTATGTGCAGAAATGCGGCACGCGCGAGGCCTTTGAACGCCTTTACCAGCTGTCGGCACGGGTGAACGAGCCGGGCGTTTACGACGAAATCCGCCAGGTGCTCGATGTTGACGAGTATATCAACAACATGGCGGCAACCCTCTACCTCGGCGGCAACGACTGGCCTCAGAACAACATCAAGGGCTACAGGTTGCACGACGGCGGGCGCTTCCGCTTTGTGTCCTTCGACCAGGACTTCGCCTTCGAGGAGCGCGACCCCTTCACCACCTTCTTCAATAAGAAGACCTACACCTTCCACTTCCTCTACGACAAGCAGGTGGAACTGACCCTTGAAATTGAAATGGTGACCATCTTGCAGAACCTGTTGAAAAACGAGCAGTTCCGCCGCCAGTTCATCGACGTCTTCTGCCTGATGGGCGGCAGCGTCTTTGAGAAGACCCGCGCCAGGGCCATCATCGACGAGCTTGCCAACCGCGTGAAAGCGATGATGGCCTATGAGAACGGCTCGCCTATGAACACCGCCAACGACATGAAGAACAAGCTGAACACATGGATGACCACCGTGACCGGTGCCATGAAGCGCTATAGCCTCTTCCAGCTGTCGTCGGTGCCGGCACAGAACGTTCAGCTTTCGGCCGACACACAAGGGGCCACGCTCTTTGTCAACGGCCTGGAAGTGCCCTACGCCGACTTCAACGGCCAGCTCTTTGCTCCCGTGCGGCTGCGTGCCGAGGCACCGGCAGGGTTCGTGTTCAGCGGATGGAAAGACGGCAGCGGACAGATTGTGTCCACCAGTGAGGAGATGGACCTGCCCTCGGGCAGCGTGAACCTCACCGCCACCTTTGCACCCAATGCGTCGGCTCCCGCCGTTCCCGTGGTGGTCAACGAGGTGAGCGCCGCCAACGACTCCTATGTCAACGACTATTTCAAGCGGGCCGACTGGGTGGAACTCTACAACACCACCGGCCAGCCTGTTGACGTGGAAGGCATGTACCTGAGCAATGACCGCGAGGACCTGCACAAATGCAAAATCGTGTCGCCCGAAGGTGTGAGCAGCGTTATTCCGCCCTACGGACATCTCGTCGTGTGGTGCGACAAGCGCGATCCCATTTCGCAGCACCATGCCTCGTTCAAGCTTGACGACGGCGACGGAGTGGTGTGCCTGACGGCTGCCGATGATAGCTGGACCAATGAACTCCCGTATCCCGGCCACGACATGGACCACACCGTGGGGCGCTTCCCCGACGGCTCTGAAAACGTGTTCGTCATGGATGTGGCAACCATCGGCGCGAAGAACCTGAAAAACAGCTATGCCACCGAAGCTCCGACGCATACCGGCATCGCCCTCAGGGAGGCTGTGCCCGCCGGGCTTTCGCTGAAATACATGCAGGACCTGCTCATAGCCAATGCTGAAAAGGCTCAGAGCGGCTGCCTGGCCATCTATTCCATGTCAGGCCAGCAACTGTTTGCCACCGACGTCAACCTCAGGACAGGGCGCAACGAGTGGACACTGCCCTCATTCAGCGACGGTTGTTATGTGGCACGCCTGACAGCTGCCGACGGCACGACGGTTGCCTGCAAGTTGTTGGTTAAGAAATAATTGAAAGTTCCCTTCATCCACCAATGGGGGAGGCCCGTTGTCGGTTTCTTCCCATTGGGATGACCGGGGCTGAGTCTTTGGGTTATGAGCAAAATCATCTTGATAACGGGCGGCCAGCGCTCGGGAAAAAGCGAAGAGGCGGAGCGCATGGCCTTGGAACTGAGCGACCATCCGGTGTATATGGCCACCGCCCATGCCTGGGATGATGAGTTCCGAAAGCGCATTGTCAGGCACCAGCAACGGCGTGGCAGTGCGTGGACGAACATTGAAGAGGAGAAATGGCTGAGCCGCCACGACGTGCGGGGACGCGTGGTTGTGGTGGACTGCATCACCCTGTGGTGTACCAACTTCTTTTTCAATGCCGAAGAGGACGGACAGGCTCAACCCACCGTTGACGAGGCCCTGGAGGCCGTGAAAAAGGAATTTGACCTGTTGACAAGCCAGGACGCCACCTTCATCTTCGTTACCAACGAGATAGGAAGCGGCGGAGTGAGCCCAAATGCCGTGCAGAGGCGTTTCACCGACCTTGAAGGATGGATGAACCAATATGTGGCACGGCGCGCCGACAAGGTGATACTGATGGTCAGCGGCATACCAGTAACAATAAAAGCCCCCTCTCATCACCGCCCCGGACTCTAAACACAAATGATGATAAAGTTACCAAACATATCGACCGTTGGCGACGAGTTGTTGCGCTCGAAGATACAAGCCAAGATTGACAACCTGAACAAGCCGAAGGGCTCGTTGGGCAGGCTTGAGGAACTGGCCATGCAAATATGCATGGTTCAGGAAACCCTCTCTCCCGAGTTGCGCCATCCCTGTCACCTGCTTTTTGGCGGCGACCACGGCATTGAGCGCGAGGGCGTGAGCGTCAGTCCCCGTGAAGTGACCTGGCAACAAATGATTAACTTCACACGAGGTGGCGGCGGCGTGAACATGTTCTGCCGACAACACGGGTTTCGTTTGATGATTGTTGACATGGGCGTGGACTACGACCTCAGTCCCTATTATGCCGACAGCCCGACCTCGCCCGGCATCATCAACCGTAAGGTGGCCCGTGGCACCCGGAATTTCCTACATGAGTCGGCCATGAGCATTGAAGAAATGACGGATGCCATGGCGAGTGGTGCCGAATTGGTGACGCTGTGCCACGATGAGGGTTCCAACATTGTCTGTATGGGAGAAATGGGCATTGCCAATACTTCGCCCAGCAGCATCTGGATGCACCTGCTGGGCGGCGTGCCCCTTGATGAGTGCATAGGCGCGGGAGCCGGACTCGGAAGCGAGGGGCTGGAGCATAAGAAAAAGGTGTTGGCAGAAAGCGTGGAACACTTCTGTAAAATTCATTCCACGAAGCAGACATCTGGCGAAAGGAAACCCCTTGAAATAGACCCCTTCACCGTTATTCGCTTCTTCGGCGGCCTGGAGATGGCAGGTGCCATCGGAGCCATGTTGCGTGCCGCTGAGTTGAGGATGCTGGTGATGGTTGACGGATTCATTATGACCGCCTGCGCCTTGGCAGCCACAAAGTTATGCCCCAATGCCCTTGACTATATGATTTTCGGTCATTGCGGCGACGAGAGCGGTCATGCGCGTATGCTTGCGCTGATGAATGCGCGGCCCCTCCTTCACCTGAGCATGCGCCTTGGCGAGGGCACCGGTGCACTGTGCGCCTATCCCATCATTGACAGTGCGGTGAGGATGATGAACGAGATGAACAACTTCGACAATGCGAAGATAACTAAATATTTCTGAATGGAAACAACACATTGGTACGACCGCCTTTGGGCATCGCTGATTTTCTTTACTCGTCTGCCTTTTTGGAGACTTCACCAACCTCCCCGTGCCAGCTATGCTGCCGTCGTGGAACATTGGCCGCTGGTGGGATGGCTTACGGGCGGAGCCATGGCAGCCACCATTTACCTGGGCTGTCTGTTTTTCCCTTATCACATTGCACTTTTACTGGCCATTGCCGTTCGCGTGTTGCTTACTGGTGCCCTTCATGAAGACGGGCTGGCCGACTTCATCGACGGCTTCGGCGGTGGCGGCAACGACCGCCAGCGCATTTTGGCAATTATGAAAGATTCTCGCATCGGCACCTACGGCGTTGTGGGGTTGGTGTTTTATTTTGCCCTTCTCTATGGCACTCTCCTTTCTCTCGACCCTGTCTTTGCATGTTTTGCCGTTATGGCGGGCGATGCCTACAGCAAGATGCTTTCGGCGCAAATTGTCATGTTCCTGCCATACGCCAGGAGCAGTGAAACATCAAAAAACGGGGTTGTATATCGTAGGATGAGCGTGGCGGCGGGCATCAGCCTGTTTGTGCAAGGCGCATTGCCCATGGCACTTTTCTATTACCTGAGCCGTGGCATGGTGAGCATGCGCTGGGACCTTCTCATCTTTGTGCCTTGCATCGCCATGTATTTCCTTTATTATTTGATGTTGAGAAAGTTAAAAGGATATACGGGTGACTGTTGCGGGGCATTGTTCCTGCTGGTGGAGTTGAGTTTTTATCTTACCGTGGCTGCTCAGGTGGCCGGTGGCATTTGATGAGCTGTTGATTTCTTGCTATTGACAGAATGATAAGATACACAAAGAAAGAAGAAATCATTAACAGCGTGAGCCATGGTGCCGGCATCTTGCTGGGCGTGGTGGTTGGCATCGTGTTTCTTATATGGTGTTTCCGTGCCGGCGACGGGTGGGCGCGTACAGGCGTCATTCTGTATCTTTTCGGCATGATTGCCTCTTACGTCACTTCCACCATTTATCATGCTTTGCCGCGCCGTATGCGTGCCAAGGAGGTGTTGCGGCGTTTCGACCATGCCGCCATTTATTGGCATATTGCCGGCAGCTATTCACCCATCACCCTTATTGCCATGCGCGAACATGGTGTGTGGGGATGGGTGTTGTTCTGCTTCGTGTGGCTGTCGGCCATTGCCGGCACCACCATCAGTTTTGTTAGGCTAAAGGAGCACAGCAATATAGAAACGTTGTGCTTTGTTGGCATGGGCCTTTCGGTGTTGGTGGCATTTAAGCCCCTGATAGACAGCGTGAGTGCGGCGGCGGTGTGGTGGATTGTGGCCGAAGGGGTGTGCTATGTGACGGGAGCCCTGTTCTACAGCCTCAACAAGCGGCGCTATATGCACAGCGTGTTCCATTTCTTTGTACTGGCAGGTTCGGTGTGCCACATCGTGGCCGTTTGGGACATTCTCATGCAGTATCTGTCCTGGCCACTTGCTTGACGCCCTTCACGTTTTTTATTTTCCTGATAAGGTTTTCCAGCCTGGCAGTGTCTTCAATGTTGACGACGATGTTGCCACTGAAAAGTCCGTCATTGCTGTCGATGCTGATGCTTCGTATGGTGATGTTTTCCTCTTTCGAGATAATGCCGGTGATGTTGTTGATAATGCCTATTTGGTCGTTGCCCACCACGCGCAAAGTGACGGAATATTTCGACGAGCCTTTTCCGCTCCATTTCGCCTTTACGATGCGGTAGCCGAACCTTCGCATCAGTTCCGGCGCGTTGGGGCAGTCGGTGCGGTGGATTTTTATGCCCCCTTGAACGGTGACGAAGCCAAACACCTTGTCACCATAGATGGGATGGCAGCATTTAGCCAGCTGGAAGTCCACTCCCTTGAGGTTCTGCCCGATGACAATGACATCGTCGCTGCTGTAGGTCAACTCCTCGTCGGGGTGTTCATACACGAAGTCGCCGGCCTTTTGTCCCGTGGCGACAGCTGTTGCGGTGGAGGTTTCAGGATTTTTCAGCGCGATGTAGTGCTCGATGACGGTGTTCACGTCGCGAGTCCCATCGGCAATGTCCCTGTAGAAGTCGCGTGTCTCCTTGTAGCCCAGCTTTTTAATAAGATGGTTCATCACGGCATCGTCGAAGTCGGTCTTCCGGTTCTTCAGCCTTCTTTCCAGCATCTCTTTCACCATGGCGGCCTCTTTCACCTGCACGTCTTTCAGTGCGAGCCGTATCTTGGCCTTGGCGCGGCTGGTCTTGGCAATGTTGAGCCAGTCTTGCTTGGGATGCTGGGTGACTGAGGTGATGACTTCCACTTGGTCGCCCGACTTGAGCTGGTACCTGAATGTCACCACCTTGCCGTTGATGCGTGCCCCGGTACACAGGTTCCCCACCTGTGAGTGAATGCGGTAGGCGAAGTCGAGCACGGTGGCCCCCTTTGGAAATTTCAGCAGTTCACCCCGCGGTGTGAACACATAGACCTCGTCTTCGTAAAGGTCGGTACGGAAATCGTCCATCACCATGCGGTCGTCGCTGTTTTCTAAGGCGTTCCTTATGCTGTTAAGCCATTCGTCGATGCCTCCGTCGGCATCTTTCACGCCCTTGTATCTCCAGTGTGCGGCCAGTCCGCGTTCGGCGATGTCGTCCATCCTCTCGGTCCTAATCTGCACCTCCACCCATTTCTGTTGCGGTCCGAGCACGGTGATGTGCAGGCTCTCATAGCCGTTGCTCTTGGGAACGGTCAGCCAATCGCGCAGCCGTTTGGGGTTGCCCTGGTACATATTGGTGACAATGGCGAAGGCCTGCCAGCAGTGGGCTTTTTCCAGTTCTGGCGGTGCATCGATGATAATCCTGATGGCAAAGAGGTCGTAGATGCCTTCAAATCCGCATTTCTGCTTCTTCATTTTCTGCCAGATGCTGTGGATGCTCTTCGTGCGGCCCTTTATATGGCATTTCAGCCCGGCGGCCTTCAGCTTTTCCTCCACGGGGGCAATGAACTGCTCCACGTAGGCGTCGCGGCTTTTCTTCGTGGCGTTCAGCTTGTCTTTTATCATGTAGTAGGCATCGTGCTCCATGTATTTGAGCGACAGGTCCTCCAGCTCACTTTTCAACTTGTAAAGGCCCAGTTTGTGGGCCAGCGGGGCATACAGGTAGCTGGCTTCGCGGCTTACTTGCAGCTTGGCTTCCACCTGGTCGGTGTCTCTTATCTGTCGCATCAGGTTCACGCGGTCGGCAATCATGATGAGAATGACCCTCATGTCCTCTGCGAACGACAAGAGCAGGTTGCGGTAGTTGTCGCTCTGTATGACGGGACTCATCTTGTAGAGTTGCTGAATCTTGGTGAGGCCGTGAATGATTTTTGCCACCCCGCTGCCGAAGTCGCGCTCAATGTCTTCCATGCTCTCGTATCCGCTGGCCACGCTGTGGCGCAACAGTATGGCCATTACGCCGTCGCGCCGCAGCCCCTCTTCCTCCACGGCAATGACGGCGGTGTGAAGGGCGGCCACCACGGGGTTCAGTCCGAAGATGTCGCGCTTGATTTCGTTGTTCTCAAGGGCGTGGTGAATGTGGCGGGTGATGCGAGCCTCGTCACCCTCCTCAAGGGAGTCGCTGAGCAGTTGGCGCAGACGCCGCAGAAGTTCCAGGCTCTCCTCGCGTTCTTCGTCGGTAAATAGCAGTTGGTCTTCCATTATTATGTCGTTAATCATTTCTGTTTATTCCTATTTTTGTGCAAAGGTATAAATATTTTGCTGAAAAATTATGCCAATCCAAAAAAACTGACTATATTTGTGGCTGATAAAGAAAACTTACTAATTATATCTACAATCTATGCTATCACAACAAGACCTTAAACAGCTCGCGGAAAAAGGTATTTCGCTTGAGCAGATTGAAAACCAACTGAATGAATTTAAGACCGGTTTCCCCTTCCTCCGCCTTGAGGGTGCCGCCGCCATCGGCAACGGCATTATCTCCCCGTCGGAAGAAGAGCGCAAGGAACACATTGCGCGGTGGAACGCTTATAAGGCCGAGGGCAAGGACATCGTGAAGTTCGTGCCGGCCAGCGGTGCCGCCTCCAGGATGTTCAAGGACATGTTTGCCTTCCTCGACGCTCCCTACGACGAGCCGACAACCGACTTTGAGAAAGCTTTCTTCAAGGGTATCAAGCAGTTCGCCTTCTACAACGCCCTTGATGCCAAGTGCCGCGAAACATCCGGCAAGGGCATCGATGAACTGATGGCTGCCGGAGAATACAAAGCTGTAGTGGCCGGTATGCTCCGCCCACAGGGCCTCAACTACGGCCAGTTGCCCAAGGGATTGCTTCTTTTCCACAACTACGAAAACGGTCCCCGCACTCCTCTGGAAGAACACTTGGTGGAAGGCGCACTCTATGCCGCCTCGGGAGGCCGCGCCAACATTCATTTCACCGTCAGCCATGAGCATGCCCAGCTGTTCCAGGAGAAAGTGGAGGAAAAGAAAGACGCCTATGCACGGAAATTCAACGTGGAGTACGATGTGACCTTCTCAGAGCAGAAACCCAGCACCGACACCATTGCCGCCAACCCCGATAACACGCCCTTCCGCAACGACGACGGCAGCCTGCTCTTCCGTCCCGGCGGCCATGGCGCACTCATTGAGAACCTCAACGACATCCGCGCCGACGTGGTGTTCATCAAGAACATCGACAACGTGGTGCCCGACAGCCTCAAGGCCGACACCGTGGAATATAAACAGCTCATCGGCGGCATTCTCGTGGGTGTTCAGCAGAAGGCGTTCCGCTATGCACAGCTGCTCGACGAGGGAAATGCCGACAGCGCACTGTTGGAGGAAATCAGGCTGTTCGTGGAGAACGACCTCTGCTGCAAGAACCCCGCAGCCGCAGAACTGTCGCCAGAGGAGCTGGTGGCCTACCTTCGCGAAAAGCTCAACCGCCCCATCCGCGTATGCGGCGTGGTGAGAAACGTTGGCGAGCCCGGCGGCGGACCGTTCCTTGCCTACAACAGCGACGGCACCGTTTCGCTGCAAATCCTTGAGAGCAGCCAGATTGACAAGAACAATGCCCAATACCTTGCCATGTTCACCGGCGGCACACACTTCAATCCCGTTGACCTCGTCTGCGCTGTTAAGAACTATAAGGGAGAGCCTTACAACCTGCCCGACTTCGTTGATAAGACCACGGGCTTCATCTCCTCAAAGAGCAAGAACGGCAGGGAGTTGCGCGCACTTGAGCTGCCCGGACTGTGGAACGGCGCCATGAGCAACTGGAGTACCATTTTCGTGGAGGTGCCCCTCACAACCTTCAACCCCGTGAAGACCGTCAACGACCTCCTCAGACCGCAGCACCAGGCATAACGCTGTTTTGGTAAAGATACAAAAAGACCCGCCGGAAGGAAGTGCTTCCGGCGGGTCTTTACTTTCCCGGGTTATCCGTTCAGAGGTTGCTTAGAACCTTCTTCACGGCGTCGAGCGCCTTCACCCAGTCGGTGTCGAGCGAGAACTGGGTGAGGTATCCTTCGGTGTTGATGTAGCTCATGATGAGCTCTTTGTCCATGTCGAAATATCGCGGGTTTTCAAGTGTTATCCTCTTGAACAGGTCGATGACGGCCTTCCTTTCGCGCTTCTTGCTCTCTATGGTGAGTTGCTTGATAAAGAGTTCCACATAATCGTACATGGCCAGGGCCTGCACGTCGAGCATGCGCATGGTGCTGTCGGGCATCAGCTCGCGGGCTTTCATGGCCATGTAGTTCAGCTCATCAACCTTGAAGGTGGCGATTTTCCGTGTGGTGAGGCTTCTCGACCTGTCCTCGGCCACATCCTTGCTCATCTGCATGATTTTGCTATACACCTCTTGTGAGTGTACTGCCGTGGTGCCCATGCAGAAGAAAAGGGCGCAAATAATGAATTTCCTCATCTTGTTATGTTGTTCTGTTGCGGTTGCAACAAATTGTTGTTTTTACAGTGATTCGTCTTCGGGTCTTGGCGGCAGCGGCTTCATCCGTGGCTTGTGCTGTTTGCGCCTTAGCCACTGCTCCTTTTTCTTTTCGTAGTCTTCCCTTTTATACTCGAGATAGTTGTCGGCCATGGTCAGCGTTTGTTGGTGAACTTGCTGTAAATGACGCTGATGGGGATGTCGCCCGATGCATTCTGACTGCCGCCCACCAGCCTTGTGCTCGACAATGACATGTCGTGGGAGATGCGCGACACGGTTGACGTGGTGCTGGTCTTTTCCTTCACGGGAATGAGCACCACTTTGTTCCAGTTGGGGTGCTTTTCAGTCCATTGCGGGTCGCTGGCCATTCCTTTTTTCTTGGCCTCATAGATGTGTCGCAACAGTCCTGCCACGTTGTTGAACACGTATCGGTTGCCGCTGGTGGTCGAGGTGAACGACGTTTTCTTGTCCACGGTCTTGGCGTTCTCGAAGAAGGAGTACATGCTGTCGCGCTCTATCATCAGCAGCTTTGAAGGGGTGCTGAGCGTAAAGTCGCCGTGTTGCTTGTTCAAGATGCGCGTGAGCTGTATCTTGGCCGTGTTGAGCGTGTCGTTCTCGTGGTTGGCAATGATTTCGTCCACGGGCATGGTCATCTCTGTAAAGATGCCGGCCGGACTCTTGATGTAAGTGCAGGTGGGGTCGCCGGCCAATTGGCGCAGCGTTGATAGGTCGTTGGTGATGTGGGTGGCCTGCATCACTTCCTCGGTGCCGGTGAAGCGTGCCACGCCGATGTGCTCCTCGCCGTCTGTGTCAAGCATCTTGAAGTAAACGCTTATCCAACTGATGCTGATATAAGCCATGGAGCCGAGTCCCTCTTCGGCCTTGATATAGAAGCCCGGACACACGTTGTGGATGAAGGCGTAGGAATTCTTGAAATTGCCGGCATTCTCATAATACTTCTGCATGATGTAGGTGCCGTAGTTGTTGTAGGTCTTGCCGTCCTTGTCGGTGTATTCGCTGTTCAGCGGAATGCGCAGGCTGGGCAGATAGTCGGAGGCCGCCCTCAGGCTGTCGCTGATGCTGTGGTCGGTGAGGGTATAGACTTTCTCCTGCCTGATGCCTCCGTTCCTGATATGCCCGTTGGCCATGGGGTCATAGTTGGAATAATACTTGATGCCTTCCTCCATGGGGGTGCCCATTTCATAGACGGTGGCCTTCATGGTGGCCAGCGAGTCGCCGTAGAAATCGTCGTAGAAGAGGCTTATCTCGCATGAGTCGGCAATGATTTCGCCGTTGGCCAGCTTGCTCAGGATTTTCTCCTTTTCGGGGAACTCATAGTTTTCCATGGTGTGGAACTGCACCATGAAGTCGCCGGTGATGTAGTCGTTGGTTTCGGGGTCCTTGATTCTTCCGAGGTAGCCGATGGTGCTGCGCGAGAACACGGAGTCGGCCAGGATGGACCGTGTGGAAACGTTGAAAGTGTCGGATGAGATGGTCAGCCGGTCGAGGTCGTCGGTAAGTGATGTTCCGATGGTTTCTGTGGTGTCGTCGCAAGCCAGGAAGAGGCACGAGGATGCCAGCAGAAGGATAGCTGCAAAAGCTGCTTTTTTCATTTTTTGTTATAATGAAAACAAATCGTAAATCGGTAAATAATCTTTACTCTTCACCTAAAATGCGGTCATAGAACTCGTCGTAGGGGTTGTCGAGATTGTCCTCGCCGGGGAACCTGAGCACGGGTTTCCCGCTGTTGAGGGCATGGTTGATAAGGTTTTCGTTCACGTTCTCCACAGCCTCCACGATGCCGTCGCTATAGTCAATGGCCAGTTTTTCCAGCTCCACGAAGTCGAAGTCGTCGGCATATTTGTCGAGCAGTGAGGCCTTTGCGTCGCGAAATTCCACGCTCTTCCTGAAATTGTCGCCCATGCTCTTTTTCAGTTCCTCGCTGAAGAGGGAGGTCACCACCTTTGTGTTGGCGAACCACGGTTCGTCGCGGTAGGCCGTCTTGATGTATAGCGGAATGATGGCGCTCATCCATCCCTGGCAGTGAATGATGTCGGGAATCCAGCGAAGCTTCTTCACCGTTTCGAGCACGCCGCGGGCGAAGAACACGGCACGTTCGCCGTTGTCAGCATACTCGTTGCCGTCGGCGTCGCAAGCCATCTGCCGGTGGCTGAAATAGTCGTCGTTGTCGATGAAATAAACCTGTATGCGTGTCTGCGGAATGGAGGCCACCTTAATAATAAGGGGGTGGTCCGTTCCGTCGATGATAATCATGATCCTCGACAGCCTGATGACTTCGTGAAGCTGGCCCCGCCGCTCGTTGATGATGCCCCATTTGGGCATGAAGGTTCTTATCTCGTAGCCTTTTTCCTGAATGGCTTGGGGGAGCTTGCGGCCCAGCAGCGACAGCTCGCTTTCCGGGACGTAGGGCGTTATCTCTTGATTGATAAACAGTATTTTCTTTGCCGCCATGGTGAGTCGTTTTAAATAATTCCCTGCAAAGGTACGAAAAAAAATCGAAATAGCACCGCCTTTTAGTTTAATTTAGAGAATTGCTGTCAAGAATTGGGATATTTTATGAAAAAAAGAGGGCAGGGGAGCGGGTGACTTTGTTGCCATGGCATCGCAACAGACGGGACCGTGAAAAAGGGGAAATAGAGGGAGGGCAACGGCTGGAAAAATCGGTTTTGTGTTCGTTTTTTCTTTTAAAAGACAGTCAGGCTGTCGTTTCGGTTTCAAATATAATTGCTAAGTTGTCGCATGTTCTATGATTAGCAATGACCTTTTCACCGAACTGTGCCACATCGCCGACATCCGTGCTGCCGTGGTGGGTTTCTACCGCAAGAGGCGCACCACCATGAACCGTACTATGCCTAATGCCCTTTTCCAAGAGGAACCAATTCTTGGAATTTTCGAATCTAATGCCATACCATATTGTTATTGTGTTGAAAGTTAAAAACTCCAAGAATTACCGTTAGAATTTGTAAATGTGCCGTTGTAGGATGAATTTTTATAATATATTCCCACGAAATGGCCTGTTGATTGTCCCAAAAAGTCTGTTTCGTTTAATTCCATCCTATTACCAATTATTTTTCCAGATACGTTCAGGTTGGTGCCGTTTCCACTATTAATATAATGATATGTGCCTGAAATGTAATTACCATTTATGTTTAACGTCATGTCAATCTTTAAGGTTTTACTATTTGTTCGCAAAAGTGAACCATGTAGTCTTTGCGTATATGAATCCTGTGGTTTGATGAATAAGCAAATTAAAAGGAGAACTAATAATACTATTACTATGAACCATCCTGTCATCTGTTTTATTCTTTCCAAGAATTTGGACCTTGACGTCTGTTTTAATCTTTCTAAGGCTGCTTTTGCCTCCTCATTACCTTGTGTAGCTGCTTTCCCGTACCAATATTTAGCAGTATTAATGTCTTTTTCAACTCCGTTTCCTTTTTCATAACATAAGCCTAAGTGATATCTGGCTGTGTCATTTCCCATGTTTGCTGCTTTATTATAATACTCAAAAGCTTTGAAAAAGTTAGGGAAAATGCCATCACCAACATCATAAGCATTACCAATGTCACATAATTCTTCTGCGCTTATTTCTCCAGCCATCTCAAACCATTTTACAGCTTCTGCAACATTCTTTCTTTCCAACATGCCATAAAGGTATGATCTTGCTAGTATCAGACACGCTTCCTTTTTCCCTTTTTTTGCTGCCTTTTTGTACCATTTAATTGCTTCCGTAGAATAAGAATGTTTATGTAACCATTCTCCCACGGAAAACTGTGATGTAGAATCTCCTTTATCTGCTGAAACCAATAATGTAAACCAATAATCTATAAGTAATTTATATAAGTTGTCATTGTATTTTAAGCTAATATATTTGTATAAAGCATCTTTGTTCCCTTTATCCGCAGCTTTCTTATACCATTTTTCAGCTTCTTCAAGTTTTTTCTCAACTCCGCGTCCATCTTCATAACATGATGCAAGCTTTATTATTGCTTTATCAAGCCCCTGAAGTGCAGCTTTCTTGAACCAAATAAAAGCTTTTTTGTCACACTCTTCAATTGAAACGCCTCTCTTGTTCCCATAAAACCATTTACCTACTATATATTGAGAGTTCGCATCTCCTTCGTCCGCCATTTTCAACCAGTCTGAATGATACTGTAATAACGATTTATAAGCTGGCTCTTTATACTTTTCTTTCAAATCACTGCTAACAGAAGTTATGCGGGGTTTGTCACACACCTCGCATAACTTCAACTTATCAGAGTTTTCCGTTTCACATCTTGGACAAATCCAGCTCATACGTTATTTCTTGAGATCGTCGCTGATTTTTAATTTAGACTCATTTTCATCAGGTTCATCAGGTTCTTTAGGGTCAAATTTTTTAAATCTTTCAAAAACATCTTTTATATCAGGTCGTTCATTTGCTTTAAGACGAAGCATTTGTCTTATTATTTCCTTTACGCTTCTTGGAATCGCCTTTGCGAATTTAATTACCTTTTCCTCTCTAATGGCATCACATGTATTTCCATCAAAGTCTTTGAATAATGGCTTCTTTCCCGTAAAATATTCGCAAAATATAATACCTAAAGAGAAGACATCAGACTTACAAGTAAGAGTTTTTCCGTCTATTTTCATCTCCTCGTCCATTATATAACATTCTTGTTCAGGCGAGTAATATTCGGGTGTTCCAACTATTTTTTCCCTTTCTTTCGGTGGCTTTCCAGAGAAATAATAGTCATCAAAGTCTATAACCTTTGCTGTATAATCCTTTTCCGTTTTTTTCTTGATTAATATATTGTCGGGCTTCAAATCACCATGAACTATTTGTAAATCATGAAGTGTTCTTATACTATGACAAACAGCATTTATTAATATTCTTTTTTGTTCCTTTGTAAGATTTGATATTTCTTCGCATGACAATGATGTCACATCAATTTTATCCGTTATCTTATAATAGCAGGACCCCCAACGAAAGAAATCAAGTGTTTTAACAATGTTTCCACCCCTAGAAACTCTTTTGTCAATTTCTTCTATGAGTTTTCTATGATGTTTCTCAAATTCTTCACATTCTTTCCGTTTTTTTTCTTTTACTTTCTCACTTCCCGGACTTCCTGGTAATGGGTATTTGGGTCTAAGAAACTCCTTTATGAAATAATGTTCTCCATGTTTTGAGGCAAAAGAAATCATGCTCATGCCACCCGCCACGATAGGCTCTTCCAATATGGTGTATCCGTTTATCACCTCATCTTTTCGCATCGCCATAATTGTCCTCCATTATGTATCTCAAGTTTTCTTTCTTATAATTATTCCAGAGTTTTCTTGTCATTTCTTCTGTCTTTCTTTCAATTTTTATAAGTGTTTTCTCAAGTCTAGATATATTCTTTTTCAACCGGATCCTTTTGGTTTCTCCACATAGCTTCATTTGCCTTTCATTACGGAGATGTTTTTTCCTTAACTTCTCAATAGTTTTTCTCATCTGTAGAATTTTTGACATTCCACGAATTCTACCATCGCCAAGTTTTTTTACTTCATTAAAAGTAGAAAAACCAACACATATTAACGAAATAGAAGTGTCATCTCCTGTCACTTTTTGAATATCCTTCTTGACTTTATCTTCCCACATTTTTTCGTTTTTCGATTTACGAAGACACTTTCTCAATATATGCTCAAAGTCCATTGGCGTGGGATAATAACCGAAACATCCGTCACTGGCACTTAAGAAGATTGTAGGCTTCTTGGCAATCGAAAATGTCTTTTGATTAATGTGGAAATCTTGGCTTGCAGAAATGCAATTTGACATAGGGGCATCAGAACTTAAGTTTTCCATCGGGTCAATATTATTAGACAAGTCATCTTTGCTGATTTGATAGAACCCATCAGCAGTCCACATATAACAACGGGAGTCACCAGCCCCAAAAACATCTATTTGCCACTCATCTCCCTTGTCGGTGACATTTGTCAAGGCCATGGTCGTAGGATAGTCTAATAAAAGACTACTGCGCAGCATGCTTCTTGTCTGTTCTGGATAATCATCCATCTGCTCATGTAGTTTACCAATTATCACTTCTTTAAGATTTTGATTGTCTAAGATTGCACATGATGGTTGTTCTTTTATATACTTTTCAACTGCATTTTTCACTAAACGTGACGCAACGTATGCTTTTGTATGTCCTTCACCGAATTGCGAATTACAGAGTGTCGCGCCAGAACCGCCCATCCCGTCAAAAACTCCTACTGTATAGGAACTATCATTGACAATGAGAAGCGGCGGAGCATCTTCTCCATGCTCCGCCACTTTCTCTGTCACGAAAGAAATAGAAAAAAACTTTCTTTTTTCCATCATTGAATTGATTTTACGAGTGTTGAGATAATAACGTCGTAATCTACTTCGCTGAGCCCCTCACCGGCTTTAGCAGTATGATGAATGACACTATTCCAAGAATTCATGTCCGACCATGAGCTGGCATCAGGTGTAAAAAGAACAAGGCGTTTTCCAAACTTGTCCATCTTTCCTCCTTCCCACCAGTCTGTGAGTTCGTCAAAATCTTTAGGCATGTCTTGCGGATAATATTCATTCAAACATTTTTCAAGACGGAGAGGGTGAGTGGATGCGTCTGTCCACACCACAATAACGTGTCTTCTTTTGTCACCTCCTTTAGTCCAGTCTGAATTCATTGCCATCGCCAAAGCCTCAAGTCCATTCTCTGGCTCATCGCCTCCACCCAAGGGTTGTAACCCATTAACAAATTCTTGTAATTGATTTTCTTGGGAAGGAATGGAAAGAAAACCAGAATCTTGGATGGCTAATGGTCCATCAGCATAGAAGTCGCGGAATCCAATCACCCTTATTCGCAACTCCGAGATGTTACGGCCGGTTTCATCACATTTTTTTTTCAAATCCGGATAAAATTTCAAAGCATTCTTTTTCACTGTGTCCAGTAAATCCGTCATGCTCCCTGTGCAGTCAATGCACATAACGACATCAACATTGTACTTTAATTGTGGCATATAAATACAAAAAAATGTCCGCCTCCGGCCCCTCCGGCAGATGTTAAATGTTCATAGGTTGTTGGGGCATACACACGAAAAACGTGGAGCCAGATCTGTGCCCGGTCCACGCTTTGAAGGTCTTCGCATTACCCTGCTTGTCTAAACCGAGCAACGCTGAAAGCCCCACGCCGATGTATGTATCATGACACATAAAAAAATGTGCCAAGGGTACTACATCCCAAGGGGCGTTCCCGTTGCTTTGTTTTTGACAAGCAGTTGGAAGTTGCGAAGTTCTCAAAGCGTCAAAACCAAAGCGTTCAGAAAACGCCTTTAGTATGTATGTGTCCCGCCGCAGTGATTACCCAAGGGTTTTCTGCAAACAGAAAGACGGTGCAAATATACTAAATAATCTGCACAATACAATTCTTTTTTTGTTTTTTTTGTTGTCTTCTGAAAAAAAACTATGGATAGCTGTATGGATAAAAACCGGTAAAAATATTTGACAAAATTGGTGATTTTGAGATGTTTTTGTAAGTTGTTGAATTTCAGCGGTTTGTAAATCACCCTAAGTTTGACCGCAAATCTCGGGGAGAGATTTGCCAATTCTCTCCTCTCAAACTGCCAAATATCTCCCTTGAATTTGCGGTCAAGCCCCTTGGGGAAACGAAATTGTTTTGAAAAATCTTGACAAAAGCAGTGCGCTTCGCGAATGTTTTAGGAAGTCTTGGTCTTCTTTTTGAGCAAGACGAAGGAAATGAAGAGACTGACAAGTCCCACGGCAATGCCGAGCATCCAATAGGCTGGGCCTGAGAGACATTGCGTAATGACGAATGCGGCAAGGCTCAACGGCAATTGCATGCAGGCATATTTCACCACGTCGCCCGACATGCGGTAGCCGTAGCGGTGGCGGGTGAACAGGTAAACAACAATAATATCGACAAACCCCGTGAAGAACAGTCCCCAGCCGGCTCCGGGCAGCCCGTAGTAATAGAACCCTCCGCACACCGCCACCACCATGAGGACGGCGCTGTAGGCCTCAAGAACCAGGAAGGGGAACGAGTCGCCCTTGGCCAGCGGCATATAGGCCAGCGGCAACTTCATGGCGCGAAGGTTGAGCGCAAGGATAATGATTTGCGACATGCCCACAATGGGCGCAAAACGTCCGGAATAAAGCAGGGGGACGATGAGCGGCAGGCCGATTGTGAAGAAAATGAGCAGGGGTGCCACCGTGAGCAATGTCACCTCTATCTGGCGGTTGACAACCTGGTTGCGCAGGTCAGGATAGTTGTTAAGTGCCGACAGGCGAGGGTAATAGTCGGTTTCCATGGCCGTGAACACCATGCCGGCATAGACGGTGGTCAGCATGAAACCGGCATTGTAGAGGCCCACCTCAAGGAGCGAGGCGTGGTTGTTGAGGAATGAGCGGATGAGGAATTCGGCACCGCTGGTGAAGATGCCCGAAATGGTGAAGGCAATGCCCAGCTTTATCATGCCCAGCCCTTTCAGCAGGCGCCGACGCTCGTAGCGCAGGCGTGGCGGGAAAAGGCGGTAGGTGTAGTAGCAGGTGAGCACCATCTGGGCAAAGAAGAACATGACCAGCGAGGGCACTATGCCGGCTTCGCCGAAAAACCAGTAAATAGGGACGGAGGTGAAGAGGGCGACCACGACATGGAGAATGGTGATTTGCGTGAGCGGACGCATCTGGCGCACGCTTTTCAGGATGGCCGTTTCGCCACCCGTGATGGCCATCATGGCAACGGCGGGTGAAAGGAGGGCGAAATGGAGCGCGTGGTTACCCCAGGAGAATGTGAAACGGTCGAGCAAGGTGCTGAAAATCAGGCAGACAAGAAATCCCAGGATGGCCGTGGTGAAGGAAATGGTCCTGACGGTCGTCACCATGTCGTGAAGCTTCGACGACTCGCCTTCTTCATAGACCTCGGAAAGGTTTTTCACCGAGCTGACGGGCAGGCCGAGGTTGGTGGCATTGGAAATAAGCGTGATGGTGGAATTGAAAAGAGAGATAAGTCCCATGCCGCCGGGACCGAGAATGACGGCAACCAGCTTGTTGCGTACAAGGCCCACAAGAATGGTGAGGCCCTGTATGCTGCCAAACAGTCCCATGTACTTGAGAATCTGCCGGTAGGAGTTTTTGGCTTGCTGGTCGTCGGTCATTTGTCGGGTGTCCTCCTAATAGGGGAGGGTAGGGCTCACTTTCCAACTTTAATCTGGATGTTCACAACGCTATATGGGGGCAGCTGGATGTCGTTGTCTGATACGATGAGCTGCGTGATGGGGGTGACGGACTTGTCGGCGGGCTGGCCGCAGAAACCCTCATAGACGGGCTCGGAGGGGAACGTGACGTCGGGAACATGAAGGCTGAGCGATACGGGCAGGGCGTTCACCAGGCGCAGGTAAGTCTTGCCGGTGGCGCTGTTTCGTACAATACTGGTGGCCACGCGATGGCTCACCTCGGGCTCAGCGTCGAGAACAGACGGGGTGTAGCGGTCGCCGTCGTAGGTTCCGAAAAGCCGTTGCGTTTCATAGCTCGGTGTGAGCGTTACGGCTTCGTTGTTGAAATAAATGAGGTCGGGGTTCCAGTTCTGGTGCTTTTCATTGCAGAGCAACGGGGCATAGCTCGTCATTTCCACCACGTCGCCGTTGCGTTCCACATGGCACAGGTGCATGGCTTCCACCAGTGCACTCTCCATGGTGCGTGAGCGCGATGCCCATTCGCCGAGATAAACCTTCGGTCCCTGGCGGTCGTACAGGTCGTAATAATGCTGGTTGTTGAGGAACCATCCGGTGCTTTCGTAATAATGTTCGTCAACGAGGTCGAAAAGCTTGGCATGTTCGCGGGCGAACTTCCAGCCCTCCACATAGTCGGACGACGGGTCGTGGAAAGGCCCCACGGTGCCGCAGATGATCAAATTGGGGTAACGTTCGCGAATGGCCTTGCATATCATCAGGCAACGCTCCTCGAAGTCGGTGGAGATAATGTCTTCGTTGCCAATGCCTATGTATTTCAGGGTAAAGGGCTGTGGATGACCGGCGTCGGCTCGCATCTTGGCCCACCGGCTGGTTGCGGGGTCGCCGTTTGCCCATTCAATCATGTTGAGAATTTCTTCTATATACGAGGGCATTTCGCTCATGGGGATGCCGCCTTGTTGTCCGGCGTAGCCGTCGGCATTTGCGGCTGAGTTTTGACACGGCACTCCGGCAGCCAATACGGGGAGTGGTTCGGCTCCCATGTCCTCGCACCACTGAAAATACTCAAAGAAACCGAGGCCGCGGGTCTGGTGATAACGCCAGATGTTGAAATCGGGCTGTCGGTCTTGCCATTTGCCAATGCTGTGGTGCCAGTGATAGATGTTGTCGATGCCCTGGCCGTGGGTCATACAACCGCCGGGGAATCTAACGAATTTGGGGTGCAGGGCGGCAATGGCTTCCGCAAGGTCTTTGCGCAGCCCGTGGCCCTTGTAGGTGTCTTGGGGAAAAAGGGAAACCATGTCAACGGCGGCACGGTTCTTGCCTTTGGGAATGATGGCCAGGACGGCATCGGAACAATCTTGCGTGGCCGTGATTTCTGCCTTGTAACATTCCCATTGCTTGCCTTTGGCCGTTATGGAAACGGGCTCGCTGGCAAGGCCGTTTTTGTTTCGCAGGACGATGGTGAATTGCTTCTTGGCCTTGTCGATGTTGCGCACATAGAATAGGAAGTTGTATTTGTCGCTTTTTTTCAGGTGAATGCCGTCCCATCCTGTGTTCCATAGTTCCTTGGTGTCAACCACCACATGGTGCGGGTTGGTGGCGCTTAGCGGCTGATCAGTGGACACCGTTATTTCGCCGTCGGCCTGCCATGCCGTGGTGGCTGTCCAATGATTGTCGCCCCTGCTAAAGTCTTTCTCGTTGTATTCAAAATCGCGGTTCTGTATCAGTTCGGCATATAGACCGCCGTCGGCCGCATAGCTGATGTCTTCAAAAAATATGCCTACAAGCTTATCGCTGATGGGCTTTTCCTGGTCGGCGTTCACATACAGGGTAGCTTCGACGGCTTTTTCACCTCCAATGTCGGTTGTGTTGAGTAAGGGCAACAACTTCGCTTGGTCTTCGGTCAGGGTCTCCCTGATCAGTTCTTGGTCAAGGCGCTGTTTGGCATGCCATGTCAAAAGTTGCTCCACCACATCATCGGGAACGGAAATCAGTTGGCCTTCTTGTTCCTTTCCGTCAACGATGGCATTGTTGCGACGGATTTTAAAAACACGGTCTGCCGGACGGTCGGGAGTGAAATGGCGGAAGTCGGGGGTGGCCGAGGTCATACGCATGCCCTGGTCGGAAGAAGCAAAATGGATGTCGAAGCCGTTTTCCTTCTCAATGATAATTGGGCTGAAACAACCGCGCACCGACATGCGGGGATAATCTTGCGGCCGCCAGGTTATAAGGTCGGTGCTGTAAACGGCGGCAAAACAAGGGGCGTGGTCGTTCACTTGAAAAACAGCTCGCCAAGTGCCGTCGGAGGCTCTTAAAATATAAGGATTGTACATCCGTTTTTCTTCACCCCAAGGGCCGTAGTCGCTGTCGAACAACTTGCCGATTTCATGCCATGAACCATCCTCGTCGTTAATGGATGCCACATGAAATCCTTGCCGTTCATCTGGACAATAAAAAAACAACTGCCTTTGGGCATACATAGAAACAGACAGCATTGCCATAATGAAAAGAACAGTTTTGCGTATCATAATTGTGCGTCGGAATAAATGAAACTTGCTCTATTTTCAAAAATCGCCAACAAAGTTAAGTGTTTTTTCCGAATAAAAGGCCTTTTCGCGTCTAATAATGATATTGGAAGGTCTTTTTTCCGCTTTTATGCTCCCCTTTTTCAGAAAAAAGGCCGAAACCGGAGGCGGCAAGGAATGATGGAAACAAATAAAGCAGTCTGCCGTTCAACCAGCAAACTGCTTCTTTCATCAACAATCTTAATACCTTTAAATGTCTAATAAATACCTTTTTACTAATACTATTTATTTCTTCTTCTCTCAGCAATTCTTCTGAATGAATCCCTGTGGAACCTGTCTTCGGCCATCAGTACGTCGAACACTTTTGTTGCGGGCAAGATGCTTAGAAACTTCAGGTGGTACTCCTGCTGCAATTTCTTCAGTTGTAAGTCGTTCTCGTCGCGCTGGATGATTGCCTCCCTGCACGCTTCTTCTCCAACGGGCTTCACGTATCTGTGGTTTGCCGACTTGTTGAAGATGGCCCTTTGCTTATTTCCGAGTTCCCTGTAAACGGGGAAGAAAGCGGCCGCTTCTGCCGGTGTGAGACATGCCTCACGAGTGATATATTGCTCCAATTCCGCCTGGAACTGTTCCGGATTGAACATACCACCGCCACCTCGTCTTCCCGGCCCCTGTGCATTGGCGCTCAGCGAAAGAATAAGAACCAAGAATAAAATGGTCGAAAATTTCTTCATAATTCTTTAGTTATCGGCCAGATACCTGTAAAATTCCTCGTTGTCGAGCATGGCATAATTGGCCATTTGATTGATGGAATAATCCTGTGATTGCTTGTAGGCAGTGTCGCTTGTGTTCATGTCCGCCTCTTGTGCGTCCTTGTTCCAGAATAGTGTTGTCGTTAAAGCTGCCACAAGCATCAGCCCGGCAGCCACGGCCACAGGTTTCAGTAAACGCCGCCATGCGGCAGGCTTCACATGCCTTATTTGCACTTCTTGGGCTGGCAACTGTTGCATGAATTGTTCTGCAAAGTTGTCGAAGAACTTGTCTGGAACGCTGAAATGATTAGCGTTGCCAAATCGTTCTTTCAATTTATCATCTTCGTTCATTGTTCTTTTTTTGATATGACGTTTCAGTAAATAAATAGTTTAATCGTGCATGAAAAATTATTCCTTGTTTTTAATATATTCTGAAATTTTTTTCACTGCGATGTGGTAAGAAGCCTTGAGTGCCCCCTCTGAGGTGCCAAGTATTTGTGAGATTTCGCTGTATTTCAACTCTTCGAAATACTTCATGGTGAACACCGTGCGCTGCACGTCGGGCAGAGTAGCAATGGCCTCTTGGAAGAGGGCCTGCGTGGCATCGCCGTCGAAGTATTCGTCGGCCATGAGCCTGTTGGCAAGGCTCAGCTCGGCATCGGCGCTCACTTTGTTCTTTTGTTTCCTGATGAAATCCAGGCTTTCGTTAATGGCTATCCTATAGAGCCATGTGGAGATTTTCGACTGATACTTGAAATCCCCGATGTTGTTCCACGCTTTCAGCAGCGTGTTTTGCAGTACGTCGCTGGCATCGTCATGATTGATGACTATACGCCGTATTTTCCAGTAAAGGTTTTCACTATACTGTTTAACAACCCAGGCAAAAGCTTCTTTGCGTTTGTCCGGGTTGGCCAACTGACTGATGACTAATGATTCGTCGATAATCCTACTTGACAGAAATCTTTCTGACGGTTTTTCCGACTTTTACGATGTAGCACCCTTTGGGAAGATTCAGTTCCAGACGCTTGTCTGGACCTTCTATCTTCACACTCATCACCCTAACGCCCGCCACATTATATATAAATAATGTCTGCCCGCTGGCATTGGTGACGTGAAGTGTGTTTTCCTGCACGGAAATTGCTGCCTGCTGGAAATCCTGGTCAATAATCTCAATGGCGGTGCCTGCCATGGAGGAAGAGGGCATGCCGAAAAGCATGGCCGATGCCAGGAGTGTTGTGAAAATAAATTTGTTCATAAGCGTATACGTTTGTGGCAAAAGTAAGAAAAAAAATCCATACCGGCATTCTTTCTTCCCAACAAAATGCCAATAATCAACATTTTTTAACTTTTAAACATCCACAATCATGTTTTCTTGCGTCAAAAACGACTGTTTAAACACCTCTCGCGCTTCTTCTTCTAATTTGCTTTCATCGTTGTATCGGGCGGAATAATGTCCCAAAAGAAGCTTTTTCACGCCTGCATCTTTGGCTACTTGTGCAGCCTGTCGGGCTGTGCTGTGATAATACTTCAATGCGTTGTCGAGTTTGTCGTCGCAATAGGTGCTTTCGTGGTAAAGCAAATCTACGCCCTTCACCAATTCGTGAAGGCCGGGCATATACGCCGTGTCGCTGCAATAGGCATAGGCTCGGGGCTTGTCGGCCGGTGTGACCAGCCTTTCATGTTCATAGAAAATGCCTTCCTCGGTAGTCCATCCTCCTCCCATCTTGATGTTGTTGATTTGGCTGAGGGGGATGTTCAGATAGTCTATCATGTCCCTGCGAATATGCGGCAACAAAGGTTTTTCGCGGAACAAATAGCCGCAACATGAAATGCGATGGTTCAGAGGAATGGTTTCAATCGTCAGGCTTCGGTCTTCATAAACGACCTTGTTTTCCTGGGTGTTGACAGTATGCACGACGACTTCGTATTGCAGTCCTGGGCAGAACATTTCCATCTGTTCCTTCAGCAAGCCTTCAAGTCCTTCGGGAGCATAGATGTGCAGTGGAGCCTCTCTGCCGAGCATGCCGAAAGAGCAAATCATTCCCATCAGCCCGAAACAATGGTCGCCGTGCAGGTGGCTGATGAAAATGGATTGGATGGCCGTAAAATGGATGTGTGTGCGGCGCAGTTGTATCTGGGCTCCTTCACCGCAGTCAATCATGAAACACTTGTTGCGTATCTCCACCACCTGGCAGGTGGCGAAATGCTTGAGTGTGGGCAGGGCGCTCCCGCATCCAAGAATATGGACTCTGAAGGGCTGCATGCTGTCACTTCAGGCGTTTATAGGCATAGATGCCCTTGTCGTTTTCAAGCAACAGCGAGTCGGCACCGAGTTCATAGATGTCGAATGTGTCTGACGACAATACCAGGCGGCCATTTGAAATCTTCCATTCCGTGTAGGGCTTGGGTTCCTGGAAGTTGCTCACCACGATGCCGCCTTCCTGTATCTCGAAGTTCTTGTCGAGGGCAGTCCATTTGCCCAACAGCGTGGTCAAGTTGATGGCCGATGTGATAACCCATTCTCCGTCTTGGTTCTTGTAACCCACCACGGCCATCCTGTCGCCCACGCCCTTGCCGCCTTTCACCGTTTCGGTGCGCACGGAGTCGGGTTCGCTCACGATGATGAACTGCAGCGTGTCTTTGGTGTCGGTCACAATTTCCATAGAGTTCATGCCGAGGTTTTCGGTACATTTCCCGTAGATGGTCGTGTCGGCAACATTCACGCGGTTGTTGTCGATAATGGTACCGATGGTGTTCGGCTTTTCTTCTTTACATGCTGCCAGGGCGATTACCAGCCCCGCTGCCAATGCCACGGCTTTTCTTGCTTTCATATCACCATGTATTATTGTTGTTCTTGTTCCTGTTTCTTGGCCTCTTCCCACAACGCATCCATCTCGGCAAGCGTCATCTCGGTAAGCGGACGTCCTTGTTTGATAGAGTGTTCCTCAAGATAGTTGAACCTTCTGATGAACTTCTGGTTGGTGTGTTCAAGGGCGTTGTCGGGGTTCAGGTGGTAGAGGCGTGCGGCATTGATGACGCTGAAAAGGAAGTCGCCCAGCTCGCGTGTGGACTTCTCGCGGTCTTCGCGGTTCAGCTCGGCCTCCAGCTCGGCCAGTTCTTCCTTGACTTTTGCCCATACGTCTTGCCGGTCTTCCCAGTCGAAGCCGACGTTTCGCGCCTTGTCTTGTATTCGGTATGCCTTGATGAGTGAAGGAAGCGAGGCTGGAACGCCACTGAGCACCGACTTGTTGCCGTCTTTCTCTTTCAGCTTGATTTGCTCCCAGTTTTTCAGCACCTCTTCCGAGTTCTTGGCATCAGCGAAGCCGTTGGTCTCTTCTTGCGGCGGATATACGTGAGGATGGCGGAAAATCAGCTTGTCGGCCTCCTTGTTACATACGTCGGCAATGTCGAAATCTTCCTTTTCTTCGCCAATCCGCGCGTAGAACATCACGTGCATGATGACATCGCCCAGTTCCTTGCAGATGTTAGCCTTGTCGTCCTTGATGAGGGCGTCGCACAGTTCAAAAGTCTCTTCAATGGTGTTGGGGCGCAGGCTCTCGTTGGTTTGTTTCCTGTCCCAGGGACACTCCACGCGCAGACGGTCCAGCACGTCGAGCAGACGGCCAAACGCCTCCAGTTTTTCTTCTCGTGTATGCATCAGTTTCGGTCTATATCAACGTTTGACGGGCTGGTAAGCTTTTTCAGTGTATGGCTTTACTACAACCCTCTTTTTTCTCGCATGCAAATATCGCTATTTTTTGTGAAATATCCAAGAAAAAACGAATATATTTCCCGTACGTGCCTTTTCTGCCGGACTTGGGAATTGTATTATTCGGGCCGGAACAGGTCGCCTTGTCTGTAGCCGTTGGCAGTCATATAGTTGATGAGCATTTGCGTGAACTCATGGTTTTTCAGTCCCCAATGTGGCGCGAGCAGGAGTCGGCGCGGTGTCTGCGACACGAACCTGTCGAGGACCATTTGCCGTGGCAGCAGCCGTATGTATTGCGCCACCAGTTGAAGATATTCGTCGGGGGTGTAGAGTTTGAACGGTTGGCGGTTGTAGTGCTCGGCCAGCGGCGTTCCCTGAATGATTTGCAACTGGTGGATTTTCAGCACGTTGAGCTGCAGACGGGCGATGGCATGTGCCTGTTTCAACGACTCCTCGGCGCTTTCGCCCGGCAGTCCCAGTATGATGTGTCCGCCGGTGGTGATGCCCCGTGCGTGGGTCTGGGCAATGGCGTGGCAAGTACATTCAAAGTCGTGGCCTCGATTAATGCGTTCCAAGGTGTGGTTGTTGGCTGTCTCAATGCCGTATTCCACCATGAGGAAAGTCCTGTTGCTCAGCTCCTTCAGATAGTCGAGCAGTGCATCGCTGATGCAGTCGGGGCGTGTGCCGACGACGATGCCCGCAATGTCTTTCACGGCGAGGGCTTCCTCGTAGATTTCTTTCAGACGCGACAGGCTGGCATGGGTGTTGGTGAACGACTGGAAGTAGGCCAGGTATTTGCATCCCTTGTATTTATGGCTGAAAAACTGCTTTCCTTCTTCCAGCTGCGCCGTCACGCTTTTCGCGCTGTTGCAGTAGGCCGGCGTGAAAGCCCGGTTGTTGCAGAACGTGCACCCTCCGGTGCCGATGGTGCCGTCGCGGTTGGGGCAGGTGAAGCCGGCATCCACCGGCAGCCTTTGCACGCGCTGCCCCATGAGGCCCTGTATCCATGTGGTGAAATCGTTATAGGGCATGGTTCAGCGTGTTCCGATATACAGGCAAAGCATGCCGGCCAACACGAAAGCCAGGTCAAGGGCCTTGCTGCGGAGGTTTTTCTCGTGGAAGAACAGGGCGCCGAAAATGAACGACACGACGACGCTACCTCTTCTCACCATTGAAACAATGCTCACCATGGCCTCGGGAATGCTCAGGGAGTAGAAATAAATGAAGTCGGCGGTGCTCAGGAAAATGCTGATCATGGGAATGCTCCAGTGCCAGTGGAAGGGCGTGGAGCGTTTGCGGTACGGCCACCACAGCAATAAGAGCATGGTCAGCATCATGAAAGCCTGGTAGATGTTGTACCAGCCCTGCACCATCATGCGGTCCATGCCCACGCCTCCTTCGCTCTGCGGTGCCATGAGATATTTATCATAAAGGCCGCTGAGGGCACCGAGCAGTGCCGACAATACGACAAACAAAATCCAGTGGTTGTGTTTGAAGTCAATGCCTTCTTTCTTCCCGCTCCTGCTGAGCATGAAGAAAGAGATGACGGCCAGAAATACGCCCGCCCACTGCCACAGGTTGAGTCGTTCGCCAAAAAACAAAAGGGCGCCCACCAGCACCATCACGGGGCGCGTGGCGTTAATGGGCCCGACAATGGTGAGCGGCAGGTGCTTCATGCCGAAATAGCCGAAAAGCCAGCTGGAAAGCACGATGACCGATTTCAGCACAATATACTTGTGGCATTCCCATCCTCCGGAAGCAACATGGAACGGAGACCCGTCGAGCAGCGGCGAATGATAGGAAAGAACAATGAAGGGAAGAAAGATGGCAGAGGAAAAAAGCGTGTTCAGAAACAGCACCGGAATGACGGCGTTTCCGCGGAGGGCTTCCTTCTTAAACGAGTCGTAGCATCCAAGGAGCGATGCCGACACAAAGGCCATGAGCAACCACATAGGAACGGTTTATGAGATGTCGTCGGCAGGATAGGCCACGTCTTCGAGAAACAGCGCATGGGCGGGCATGCTCTCGCCGGCATTCGAGCGGTTGCCGGTTTCCACCACCTGGCAGAACTCTTCAACCGTCATGCGGCCGCGCCCCACTTCGATGAGCGTTCCCACCACGGCGCGCACCATGTTGCGAAGAAAGCGGTTGGCCACGATGCGGAAATGCCAAGACCAGGGAGTGTCCTCAATCCAGCGGGCTTCGGTGACGTGGCAGATGGTTGTCTTCACGTCGGCGCCGGCCTTGCAGAATGCCCCGAAGTCGGAATAGTGGAGCAGGCAGTCGGCAGCCTCGTTCATCTTGCCGAAGTCAAGCCGGTAGCCGGTTTGCCAGGAATAGTGGCGTGCGAAAGGCATCTTTCGCAAATGAATATAATAATGATATGTGCGCGAGATGGCGCTGAAACGGGCGTGAAGGTCGGGAGCCACTTCATGAATGCTGAAAACGGCAATGTCGCGGGGCACGATACGGTTGAGGCGGCGCGACAGTTCCTGACAGTCGAAGGCGGCATCGGTGTCGAAGTGCGCCACCATGTGGCGGGCATGCACGCCGGCATCGGTGCGCCCCGCCCCGGTCAGTGCGATGTCGGTGCGCAACAGCAGGGAAATTCCGCGCTGGAGCTCGGCCTGCACGGAATTTCCATTTGGTTGTATCTGCCAGCCATGATAAGCGGTGCCGTCATAGCTGAAATCAATGAAGTAGCGGTGCATCAACTTCTTATTTTGCCACTTTCTCCAACCGCTTCATCATGACAAACATGAAGACGGCGGCAACGAGGCAGACTGCAAGGAACACACCCCAGCAGAGCCAGAGGGGAACGGCGCCCCAAAGCAGGCCGCCCACCACGACGAGCTGGTTGCCGATGGCGGTGGCCACGAACCAGCCGCCCATCATCATGCCCTTGTATTTGGGAGGTGCCACCTTCGACACGAAGGAGATGCCCATCGGCGACAGCAGCAGCTCACCGAAGGTCAGGATGAGATAGGTGCCTATCAGCAGGTTGGGGGTTACGTCGGCCACATGCACGGCCACGGGCTGACCGTCGGGTCCCATTTCCGTCTGAGGCATGGGCAGGCCGAAAGAGAAGAGCATCATCAGCGCATAGGCAGCGGCGGCAACAATCATGCCGTAGGCAATCTTGCGGGGTGCGGAAGGCTCCTTGCCCTTGGCAGCCAGCGAACCGAAGATGGCCATGCTCACAGGAGTGAGGGCGACGACATAGAAGGGGTTGAACTGCTGGAAGATAGGAGCAGAGATGGCCACGGAGCCTTCAAGCATGGAGTACTTCCAAATGAGCAGGGCCACGGCAATAATGATAATGGCGGCGGCAATGCCCTTGCCCTTCGAGGTCTTGCTCTGGAAAAGTGAGAAACCGGCATATACAATCAGGATGATAAGCACCAGGTTCCAGACGTCGAACGCCATGCTCTGCACGCCTTCCGACGACTTGGCGGTGAACTCATCGGCGAAATAGGTCAGCGAAAGACCGTTCTGATGGAAAGCCATCCAGAAGAAGATGACCACGGCAAAGACCAGGCACAAGGCCACGATGCGCTGCTTGGTGTCTTCCTTCGACAGTTCCTCAACGGCAGGGGCATTGGTGTCAACAGCAGCGGCCTTTTTCTTTCCGCCTTCTGTGTGGCGGAAGGTGGAGCGGAAAATGTAGTAGATGGCAATGGAAAGAATGAGCGAGGCACAGGCCACGGCAAACGAGAAGTGGTAGGCGTCGTTGGAGCTGTAGCCCAGGGTGTTCTCGGCGTATTCCTTGATTTTGATGGCGGCAGTCGGGGCAAAGAGGGCTCCGATGTTGATGGCCATGTAGAAGATGGAGAAGCCCGAGTCGCGCTTGTCGGCATATTTCGGGTCGTTGTAAAGGTCGCCCACCATCACTTGCAGGTTGCCCTTGAACAGGCCGGTGCCGAAGCCGATGAGCAGCAGGGCGCCAAGCATCACCACAAGGGCAACTTTGTCGCCGCCAAGGGGCACGGAAAGCAGCAGGTAGCCTGCAAACATAATGATGATACCCGTCGTCACCATCTTGCCAAAGCCGAACTTGTCGGCCAGCATGCCGCCGAAAAGCGGGAAGAAGTAAACGAACATGAGAAACGAACTGTAGATGGTGCCGGCCATGGCGGGCGTCAACCCGTAGTTGGCACGCAGGAACAGCGCGAAGACGGCAAGCATGGTATAGTAGCCGAAACGCTCGCCGGTGTTGGCCAATGCCAAGGCATACAGGCCTTTAGGTTGTCCTTCAAACATAGTTAAATATTTATAAATTATTAATATTCAGGCAAAAAGCCCATACGAAACTATAAGCTGGTAACAAAATAGTAACAAAACGGCAAAAAAACTCTCGCCTATGGGCTTTTGTTGGTGCAAAGGTACAATTATTTTGGGAATCAGGCAAAGGAAACAGCGGAAAATTAAAATTCCACTTTGTACCTTTTCTTGTGTGGCGTGGGGGCTGTGTATTCATCCCCAATGTTGTATTTTCCTTTGTAGTGTATATCTTCATTTATTGCTTCTCCGGATGATATACGTATATCGTCAAACAGGGCGTTTATTTCCTCGGTCATCTTGTCCGCGGGCTGTGTATGACTTTTTATGATTAGCTGGTGTAAAGTGTGGCCAATGCTGAAAAGTTCCATCCGCTTGCGCTCATCTTCCAACACTTTCAAAATTTCGGGGTCGGTAGCCTGTAGGAAGTCAGTCAGCATCTTGTCAGTGTTGTAGGTCTCTGTTAGTTTGCCCTGCTCATCTTTGCTAATGGCTATTGTTTGGGGCTGTTGGCCATCTTTTCTTTGCACAAACAGGATTGCACTTTTCACACTCTGTTGCTGGTGTCCTTTAATTGCCAGTGGGCTAAAGCTGCCAGCGGTGGCAAACATGACATTTGAAAAAGCGTTTAGCATAGTTTCGCTTTCATGGCTTATAAGGGTGTCTGAATCAAAGTAGCGGACAATGGCCAACAACAAGGATTGCTGAAGTTCATAAAACGACATTTGGAAACTGTTGGCAATGGCACAAAGTTTCTGCTTATCAGCAAGTGAAATCTTTGTTGCAATAGTGGTGTAATAACCATGCTTTGTTCTCATACTCTAAGGGGTGTTATAGTTCCTATGTTGCAGGCAAAGATAGGTTCCTGGTTTACTGCTAAATTATTGAGCGCTAAATGATTATTAATCATTTGCGCATCTATTTGGATAACAAGATATATGTTTCGGGAAATGACCGATTTTATTAAATTCAAACTATAAATGGTGCTTTTTGTCATTTGGCAGAAAACGCTTTTACGTTTTAAATTGCTTTATTCTGTTATTTTTGCACTTGGTGTTGTTATTTTGCCTTTCCTTTTGCTGAAGATAGCAATTTCCTTGGCCAGCTGTGCCGTTGTGTACAGGTTGGGAGTTATGCGGTCATAGCATATTATGAAAACGAAATCGGGCTTCTTGCTGTCAATGGCTTGCTTGTAGGCTGCCAGGAATGCTTCATCGGTTGTGCCCTGTGGCAGTCCGGCTGTTCGGGTGGCAGTTGTATTGGAGTCTTGTTCTTCGGTTTTCTCATAAATTAAAATTTATTTCGACTTTCGTCACGACTCGGCAAAACTGATGCAAGCATCGTTCTGCTCTCGCTGCTCCGAAAGTTGTCTCATAATGAAAATAAAAAACGTTTTAAGTGGGAAAATCAGTTATCAATGGTTCGCGCCCTTCAAAGGTGTGGCGGTTGCCCGAACAGATTGTGCCTCGTAAGGTTTTACCCTAACATTTTGGGATTGCCCGTGTTAACGGATATAGCGGAAAGGGGATTTCCGAAAAAAGTTAAAGGCAAATAAAAAAATAGGCGCCGCCAGCCGCAACTCTGTTAGCTGGCGGCGCAAGCCGCAACACTGTTAGCTGGCGGCGCAAGCCGCAACACTGTTAGCTGGGGCGTAGGACATGGTTCCACATTTCTTCTCTTTGCCAGCCTTTCTCGCGCGCGTGTATGTATGTGCGCTATAAGGCTTTGGCTTGGTAGCAAGCCTTTAGCGCACTACATATCAAGAAACTTTCAGTTGGATACGCGTGCGCAAGCTTTAGAAACTTTCTTTTGGTTCTTTTCTTTGCTCCCCTGCCAGCGTGGGCGCGGGGTTGTCGGTGGTTGAAGCTGTCGGCTGGTTCACGGTCAGGTTTCAGCATGGGCGCAAATAATGGCCGCTGGTGGCGTTTCTCTGCCTGTTGGGTGTGATTGTCCATCCCCTTGCTCAAATGCCGTTGTTGGCCTTTCTTTAGCCTGTGAACATAAAGGAAATGTTTTCCTGTGACACAAAGGAAACATTTCCCTCGTTATCTGGGTGGCTCATGCTGCCATTATCCAAATATGGTTTCAGGTGTGCCGTTCACTTGTCCGGCATGGTGCCCGTTGGCAATTCCTCAAACTCCAAAGGCTCGATTTGCAACTCTTCAAGCTCAAATTCTATTTCTTCTAACTCTATTGGCTCCCCAAAGTCTATGTTGCTTAATATATTTTCCATCATGTCGCTGCTTTATAGTTCAACAATAACAGGCCAGCGGGTTCCCTTTGGTGGGTTCCCGCTGGCGCTGCTTCCGTTACTTAACCATCAAACGTTTAGCGGTCTCTCCATTAAACGTTATCCGGCTTTCCAACAGCTTCTTTTTCTCGCTGGTGTGTTGCACCTTTATCAATCCTGCTTTTTGGGCTTGATAGATAACGCTGCTAGTCAGCGGTTGGCCTGTGCAATCTGTTGAAATGGTGTTTGCTCCGCAATCTTCCCAAATGTCGCAACATTGCGTATCATTACACAAATAGAACGTGCCTATCAGGAAAGCCCGCTTTTGCTCTGTGCCGCTTACTTCAACAATATTATTTTCAGCACATATGAAACGACATAGGAAATTGAATGTGCCAACACTCCCGCTGAAGCTGCTTATAGGGTTTATGTAAATACCATGCATTTCCTGTATTTCTTCCCTGTCACCATCACACACCAATGGCGAAATACTCCAATACTCATCTCCAAAATCGTTTGCCTCCCTGTTAATTTTCTTTTCACTTTCGGCAATAGTGCAAATGCCTTTCCTTTTGCTGTAGATAGCAATTTCCTTGGCCAGCTGTGCCGTTGTGTACAGGTTGGGAGTTATGCGGTCATAGCATATTATGAAAACGAAATCGGGCTTCTTGTTGTCAATGGCCTGCTTGTAGGCTGCCAGGAATGCTTCATCGGTTGTGCCCTGGGGCAGTGCCATTGCATCAAACTTTGCACCATCTCCAAACGCTGCGATCTTCTCAACAAGCCACTTTGCCCCTTTCTCATCGGCTCCAGCTATTATGGCCAGAGTGTTTCGATATTGGCTCTTAACGTCAAAGTCAAGCCATTTCCTGCCTGTCACAATTGAGCCTATCAGGTTAAACGTGAAAGTCCTTACCGTGTCGGCTTCCTCTCCCCATTCAGGTGCAATCAGCTTAAACTCTCCAAATTTGAGAATGGGCTTGCGCTGCTTCGTATGCTTGGGGTTCGTGTAGGGGTTGCCCATTGCAGTCAGGGCAATGCTTCCAGCGTTAGTGTTTCGGCTCATTTTGCCATCTGAAACAATCAACTTTGTTCTTTCTTTTTCTCCGCTCTTCTGAATGATTCCGCAAGCCGCTGCCTCATCAATGCCCTTTCTGATGCTGGTTGGTAAAAACTCCCCTTGCAGGAATCCAAACGCTTTATGGGTAAACGAATTAACTGAAATCCACTCTGTCGCAAACATCTTGGCAAGTTCCTTGATACGCAACAGCTTCCAAAGTTCGCTTGGAATAAAGGCTTTGCCCTCTTCATCAATGCCGTAATATATACGCTTGGGCGTGGGGTGGCCATAACTGAAACAGAAATAGGGCTGTTCCCTGGTTGTCTCTCCATCGTCATTCTTCATGTTGAGGCTTCCCGCTTTCAGTTGCAAAAGGTTGTGGGCGTGCCTTGCAAGCCAGCAACTTACTTCGTCTGCCTCATGGTTAAGCTTGAATCCGGCAAACAACATAACATTGGTGCTGTCTGCCAATTCGTTCAAATCCCAAAGAATGGCATTCCCGCACCATCTTGCATCTCCGGCCACATCGTCAATGATAACAATCTTTGCGCCTGTGGCCTGAATCTCTGCTTCAATGGTTTGCAACAGTTCGTCAAAAGTCAGGGTTTCAGGAATCGGCCTTACAATAGCTTTGGCCTCGTCTGTGGTTGTTATCCTTCTTCGTGTGAAGATTAACGCCTTATGGCCTTGCAAATCGTCACTGATTCCCAATTGCGGTTGGTATGTGAAATCTTGGCCGCTTTCGGCAATGCCAGCTAACAGGCCAATGAATGCCTTTGCCGTTTCAGCCTCATCGTATGCAAAGGGCGTACATTCTCCAGCGTTGGCGGCTGGGTAGTATCGTTTCATTTTCACGTTGAGGCCAATGTCACTTGCAAACAGCCCTGATATTGGGGTGTTCTCTATCGCGGTGCTTATCGCTGCCAGCTTGTCAAGCAAAGCTGTGCTGTGTACTGTGAATCTCATAGCACATTGTTGTTAAGGGGTTAATTACTTTTTGTTTCTCATCACATAACAAATGGCCTGTTGCTCTGCCTCCGCTGTGCTGTTCACGCGGTTCTGCTTTAGCCAGCCCTCCAATTCCTGCCTGTCGAAATAGACAAGTTTCCCATTGGGTCGGTAAAATGGAATCTGCTTGGAACAAGTCAGCTTGTAAAGGTGGCTTTTGCTCATTCCTGTTAATAGTGCTGCATCGTCAATCGTCAGCACATTCTTGGCGGCTAATAGGCTGTTACGCTCTATCGCTTCCAGCTTGGTCATAATAATTTCTTCCATGATGTATTGAGTTTTGGAAAGTGTGCGCTATGCGCTGGGCGTAGCGCACACAATTAGGGTTAATTGTTTACTGTTGGTCTTGTGTCGAAGATGTCTTCAAATGGTTCGGGCAAATCTCTGTAATCGTCTGCAGAATCAATCAGTCCAATAAAGTAACGAGTGACTTCTGCTACATCTTGAAAATCGGAAAGCATTACCCAATCTTTCAACTGCTCCCATGTCTCGACTTCCGGCGGTGCAACTTTCATTGTTATTGCCCTAACGAGCATGGCGTGTTTGAATAACTCCGTGAACAACTCCTTGGCCTTATCCATCACCTCATTGTGCATCATGTCAAAGGCCTCATTAAAATCTTTCTTTTCCATTTCTAAAAGATTTAATGTTTATACTGATAGTGGCCAGCGGTCGCACCCGCCTCCACTCTCTCCCCTCCGTAATCAGGTATTGCGAATCCCTGTCACATCGGTTTGACGGTGCAAAGGAAATCAAAAAATCTGAAACAAAAAGTAGTAAAAACAGAAACACCCCTAACGTCAAACAAAAGTTAGTCTAACGTTAAGGGTGTCGCAAAATATTAGTCTTTATAACGGCTTGTGGGTTGGTGAAAGTTCTATCCCAAAAATTTTATTTACCAACTCGTCGACTTTGTAATATAACGTTGGTACTCTGACACCTTTTTTGTAATCATCAACAGTCTGTTTGGCAGTTCCCACTATTTCGTCATGGTTCTTAATAACTGCTTTGAATTTCTTCCAATCTAATCTTTTTGCCTTTCCAGTTCGCCAGCCCAATTGTTCACATACCATCAAAACGAAATAGCCATATAATCCCGTTTGCCAGCCTTTTTCCTGGTTGCCAACAATCCAATAATAGCCATCTTCTTTCTTTTCTACAAGCCCACTATTTACGGCATCTTCCAACACCTCCTTGGGCTTGCCCTGTAACCATTCATTTGGCGTTTCCTGTGCCGCTGGTGTATTATAAGCCTCCTTGATTATCTCATAGAATCGGCTTGTGCTCTCGTCTGTGGAGTTTCGGCATTGCTCTATGAATGGTTCAGGCAAGCGGGTGTTGAGGCCGTCGGCTACAGAAAGCAACATCCTTGCAATTTCTTCAATGCTGTATTGGATTTTCTCGTTAGACTCGATTATCTGTATTTTGGCCTTTGGCGTGCCTCCAAACATTCTGTGTCTTAATATCAGGCTCAAACAATCGTCAATCAAAAACCTCTCTCTATCTTCTTTCGTCTGTTGCTCATATAGTGCCGTTACATCCCTTACGAATTTGTCAAGTCCCTGCCAGCCGACAACAAAGGGCGGTTGCTGGGCTATATCCAAAACGTTCATTATCGGTGTTGTCATTGCCAGCCCTCCCATCAAAAAGCGTTATCTATCAATTCAACAGCCTCATCGCGTCTTTTGTTTATGACGTCGGCATAAATCTGGGTTGTGCCTACATTGGTATGACCTAACAGCTTGCTAACAACATACAAGTCGGCTCCTAAAGTCAGTTCCATTGTTGCAAAGGTGTGGCGGCTCACATGAAAGCAAATATCTTTTTCAATGCCAGCTTTCTTTGCCCATGCCTTTAATGTTTCATTTACTACTACATCCCAAAAAGGTAATGAAAAAATCAGCCCTTTGCCCTCTTTGGGTAGTAATGCAACGGCTTGTTTGTTTAGCTTCATCGTCAATGGCTCCCTTGTCTTTTGCATTGTTATCGACAAAAAACTGCCTTCATTGCGCTTGCTGATATTTGCCCATTGCAGGTTTCTAATGTCGCTCACTCTTAGCCCCGTGAAACAAGCAAACAAGAAAGCCCGTTTTATTTCAGGGTTCCGGCATTCGGTGGCCATTAATGCTTTTACCTCATCAATGGTAAGATACGGCCTGTTGCTCTTATCTGCCTTGATAGGCTTTCTTTCCTCTCTGCTTAAATTCTTTGTGGGGTTGGTGGGAATCAGTTTCTTTCTTACAGCCTCATTAAGTGCTGCAATCAGGATTGAGAAATACAAGTTAGCTGTAGATTTTGCCAGCGGTTTCTCGTTTTTGGTGTGTTTTGCTGACTTTGCAGTTGAAAGATAGGAAATAAAGCCCTTGCACCATTCCTCATCAACATCTGCCAGCTTTGTGTTATTTCCTTTGTATGATTCTATATGGCCACATAACTTGCCTACAGACAAAGCCCGGTCATTACTTTGCCCTGTGTCGGCCTTCATTTGCTGGTAGGTGGCCAGCCAATCAAGCAACAGCATTTTGCCCCCTGTTGTCTGGGAAATGCCCCCTTTGCGCTGAATGATTTCAAGTTCGCGCTGGTTCTTTATGGCTATAGCTGCCTTTTCGGTGTTCTCATTTAGGGTTTTGGCCGTTACTGTTGTTTCTTCTTTGCTGCCATCGGGCTTTATAACTGTCGTTTTGTACCTTTGTCCATCTTCAGGCACAAGATACAATTTCAGAAACTCATAACTCCGCTTGCCATCTTTGTAGATGTCAAGATAATAACTTCGCCTGCCTTTGGAAACGTTCTTTAGCCTCAACGTTACAAAAGACGATTCTCTTCTAACCTTTTTGGGTCTTGCCATGATAAGTTTTGTTACTCGTTTTGGTGCAGTTTGTTACTCGTTTTCGGCTGTAATTGTTTGGCCTAAAATATATTGAGAAAACAGACGCACATTTTGTTACCGGTTGCAAAGGTACACACAATTTTCGATAAACAAAATTTTTTGAGTAACAAAATAGTAACAAAACTGTACCAAAAAAAGGCTAAAAAGAGAAAATCAGAGAATTACAAAAAATTGTAACTCTCTGATTTCCTTTCTTTTAATTTACTTTTGTTTTCCGTACAATAGTTTGTCCTTCAAACATGAATGTTAGGTTTAAATGGTTATTGTTTATTAGTGTTTATTGTCTGACTATTGTTTCCTTGTACGGGTGATGTCAAAGAGGTAGGTCATCTTGATGATGATGTTGCCAAGGTTGGATTTTCCGAAGAAGTCGCGCTTGGAGTCGCCGTAGAGGTTGCCCAGCCCGTAGTAGTAGCGTGCTTCGAGCAGCAGGTGGCCGATTTTGGGGTGCGAATACTCAATGCCGGCACCGGCGGCAATGCCGTAGTCGAACTTGTTTTCTATGGCCATGGTGTCTTGTTGCACCACATTGTTCACGCGGTCTTGCCGGTTGCGCTGCTCAATGTCGAAGTTCTTTTCCACCTTGTCGCTCACATAGAAGCCCATCTGCGGCCCGGCCTGGAAGAAGAATTGCAGTCCGCGCCGTTCCTTTCCCCATGCCAGGTGGGCGAACAGGGGCACCTGAATGTAGTTGATGGTGCGGCTGAACCGCTCGGGCTGCTCGGTGGTGGGGTTGATGACTTCCTGGTCGAAGAGGTCGAGGATTTTTTCTTTCCATCCCACCTGCGCATAGTTCACCTCGGCACCTACAGAGCAGATGGTGGAGAAATATTTTTCGCAGGTGTAGCGTGCGCTGAAGCCGATGGTTTTTCCGCCGTGCAAGCCTTGGTTGACTTTCGGCACAAAGCCCACGTTGCTCAGCACATAGCCGGCGTTGGCGCCGATGCTCAGGTCGTTGCGGTATTCGCCAACTTGTGCCTTCGCGCTTCCGCCACCGGCGAAGATGAGCAGCAGCAGGCAGGCTCCCACAATCCCCCGGAAGGGTGGAAATATATCATTTTTCACTTTTAGCCCACCCCCGGCCCCGATGGCCCCCCTCATGTCCCCCCCTTGGGGGGAAGACGTTCGGCGGTTTACTCTCCCCTCCTTACGGGAGGGGCGGGGGTGGGCCCTCCCCCCACGGGGGGACATGAGGGGGGCATGGGGAGCCTTTGGGCCGTACGTATTCCCCCCACGGGGGGACATGAGGGGGGCTTTATTCTTCACTTTTCACTCTTCACTCAAAAAGATTTTTCACTTTTCACTTTTCACTCTTCACTTTCCTCCCCCAAGGGGGGATTAGAGGGGGGCCTAATAAACGATGGTCGAAATGGTCTTGTTGCGGTTGTAGTGCATGAACATGAACTGCTTGTTCTTCATGCCACCGCCTTCTCCCTGCCTCACGAACTTGAATTGCGTCTGCAGGGCGTCCTTGTCGGGCGATTCCCCGGTGAACGTCTTGCCGTCGCGGTGGAGCCCGCGAAGGAAGAAGCGTGCCTGGTCGTAGCCGCTGAGGGCGAAGCGCGGAATATAGTTGTTCATCATCTCGGTGCCGAAGTTGGCGCGGTAGCGCGTTTCCAGTTCCTTGGTCTTCGTGCTTGCCGTGTTATAATAATAATAGGTGGGGATGAACGTGTCGTATTTGTAGAAAAGTTCCATGAAATTGCGCTCATAGAGCAGCCAGTCGTTGTAGCCCATCAGCGATATTTGCAGGCTTTTGTTGGCGGCGGTGAGCACGTTCAGTTTCCTCATGGCCTCGTTCAGTTGTGGCGAGGCACCGGTGTTGAGCACCACCACGTTGGGCTTCTCCAGCGAGAACGCCTTGGCAAACAGTTGCTCGCTACTGGTCAGGTTGGTGATGTTGTAGTTGATTTTGCTCTGTCCCAGCTTCTCGCGCAGGGCCATGGTGAAGGCGCCCTTGGTGCTCTTGCTGTCGTTGCAGTCAATGATGACGATGTTGTAGCCGGCAAACCGCTCGGCAAACCTCAGGATGGTGAGTGCATCGAGTTCGCTGGGCCGCTGATAGACCTGGAAGATGTTGGGGTTTTCCTGGACATGGCTTCCCTCAATGCTGAAGGGCACCACGAGCTTGATGCCGAAGGTGCGGGCGAACAGCGACATCTTGTCCATCTGGCTGGTGTAGAGGGGGCCGAAGATGATGTCGCGGTCGTTGGCACCCTCCTCGAGCAACACCTTGTCCACGTCGGCGTTGATGTGCAGGTTCCAAGCCCTCACGTCGGTACTGATGCCAGCTGCTTTCAGGTCCTCAAGGGCCAGCAGCATGCCACGGTAGTATTCCACCATGCGCAGGCCGTCGCCGTTCTCATTGTGCAGGGGGAGCATGATGCCCACGCGGATGGGCCGCTCGCGCACGTCGGCGTTCTTGTTCACCTCTCTCACCACGGGCTTCACCTCGGCGGGCCGCTCTTCCTGGTGGTAGGGGATGAAGATGTAGTCGCCTTTTTTCAGCACATAGCCCTCGTTCTTCATCTCGGGGTTGGCGTTGCGCAGCTCCTCCTCCGTGATGCCGTAGGCATGGGCAATGCCGAAGATGGTCTCCTTCTTCTTCACCTTGTGCATTTCTCTCCAGGTCTGTGTCTGGGCCGTGCCGTTCAGGCAGAAGGCCAGTGCCATCATCATGGCCGTGTATTTGAAGATACTTCTCATGGTTTTCTTCCTTTCCTTATTGTTTGTAATTCATTTCCCGGACACGAAACGTCGCGTCCTACTCTTTCAATTTGCAAAGGTACGGATAAACGAGCGAAATGCAAAAAGAAAACTTGTTTTTCTTTTCATTTCCGAGTGAAAGTACCTTATTTAAAGGTACGGATAAACGAGCGAAATCAGCGATTAAGCGAGCGACATGCAAGCTTGCTTGCTAATGTCCGAGCGTGAGCTGATTATAAAAATGCAAAAGGAAAACATGTTTTTCTTTTCATTTCCGAGTGAAAGTAACGTCTAAATAAGTGAAGAGTGAAGAATGCCGAAGGTATCGCGAGCGCATAGCGAGAACGAAGTGGCAATTTGATACTGCCATCAGTAACGTCTAAACTCCTTGTGCATACAAAACTTGAGACTTAATCAATTTCTATTTTGGTTTTTGCTTCTAAGCGCAAACCCTTTTGCTTGTAGGCGCAAGGGCTTTTGCTTATAAGCGCAAGGGCTTTTGCTTACAAGCAAAAATACTGGCGGCGGCGTTTTTCTTCCGCTTTGGCCTAAGTTGGGCATCCGAAAACTGCCATTTTTCACCTCCTTCAATTCGAAAGCATGCTGCGGAAATAAACTGATGGTAAATGATTTGTGTCCACCTGAAGGACAAAATAAACAAAGCCCCGGAGGCGGTGACAGACTGTCATGCGACTTTTCTGTCATCCCTCCGGGGCTAATTGTTCTTGTGGTACCTGTGGCTACTTCACCACCACCTTCTTTCCATTTACAATATAAATGCCCTTGGGCAGGTTCTTTCCATCGTGCGTGCCGCCCTTGAGTGTGGATTTCTCGCGGTCTTCGCGGTTCAACTCAGTTTCCAGTTCCGAAAGTTCTTCCCTTACTTTTTTCCACACATCCTGCCGGTCCTCCCAGTCGAAGCCCACATTCCGCGCCTTGTCCTGTATTCGGTAAGCTTTAATGAGCGAAGGCAATGAGGCTGGCACGCCGCTGAGCACCGACTTGTTGCCGTCTTTCTCCTTCAGTTTGATTTGTTCCCAGTTTTTCAGCACCTCTTCCGAGTTCTTGGCATTGGCGAAACCGTTGGTCTCTTCCTGCGGCGGATAGACATGGGGATGGCGGAAAATCAGTTTGTCGGCCTCCTTGTTGCACACATCGGCAATGTCAAAATCACCCTTTTCTTCGCCAATCCGCGCATAGAACATGACGTGCATGATGACATCGCCAAGCTCCTTGCAGATGTTCGACTTATCGTCCTTGATGAGGGCATCGCACAGCTCAAAGGTTTCTTCTATGGTGTTGGGGCGAAGGCTCTCGTTGGTCTGCTTCCTGTCCCACGGACATTCCGCGCGCAGTCGGTCCAGCACGTCGAGCAGACGGCCAAACGCCTCCAGTTTTTCTTCTCTTGTATGCATCAGATTCGGTCTATTTCAACGTTTGATGGGTTTGTAAGCAATTTTTTGAGAATACGGCTGCATTTCAACCTCGTTTTTTCTCGCATGCAAATGTCGCTATTTTTTGTGAAATAAAAAAAAAAACAAATATATTTCCCTCCCACGCCTTTCCCCCAGGGATTTTATCTGCAAATACAAAAGCGAGTGCAGCACAAAAATCCCCATTCATTTTTGATGGGTAAAGATTGTATTGAAGGAAATAAGATGTTTGAAAGAAATATGAATAATGTAAATAATGTGTAGGAGGTCACGCTTCCAAGCGTAACACCTAATGTAAACCCATTTTTGTGACGCTTAGAAGCGTCGCCTCCAATATTCCGTTCAGCCGAATTTGCAATTCGGCTGTCGTGAGTATGAGGATTTGTAATCCGATAAAAGATTGGTTTTTTGATTTTTACGAATTGAAAAACTTCATACTCACAACTGCCGAATATCGCGTTAAGCGAGTGACATTGCAAACTTGCTTGTAAATGGCTGATTGAAAGCGAAATGTTAAATTGCAAATTCGCCCAAACCTAATCACCTTACAACAACCTTCACCGCTTTCTTGGCCAAATCGACGATGGCCACGGTGCCAGGCGTGAGCGAAGTAGAAATAGTCGCTGTATGGTCAACCGCCGTAGCCGAGCCAACAAGCACGCCGTCAGTAGTATAGACCGACACCGACGTGTTGTTGCCAACCCCTTCCACGGTAATAACCCCGCCCCGGCTCTTTACCAATACCGGCACAGCAGTGATTTCCACCGTTCCTGTGGCTACGCCATCTACAGGCTCTACTTCAACCCAACACAGCGTTGCTGTAACAGTTTCTGACGGGTTGTAGCCTTCCTTCATGGCATAGACCGAAATGTTGATGGTCGCGCAAACGTCAATCTCGCTCACCTCACGGTCAGCAACATCTTCACTTGTAATGCTTGACTTAAAGGTAACTCCTTCCGTGTCGCAGCTAAACACAATCTTTTTATCCATATAGTTGATGACCGGTGTTTCACAAGGAATGGGAATGTCGCCCACCATATTCTTGAAGTTCATCCACGGATCAGCTTCTTTATAAGCGTTATATGAAGAAACTACGACATGAAGCGTGGCTTTGGAAGTGGTTGTTTTAGAAAAAGCATTCGTCGCTGTTGTCGGCACATCTATTGCCAGACAATAAACCTCGGTCAGTCCAGTACATCCGCGGAAAGCGTATGTCCCTATTTCGTTCACACCCTGCGGGATTGTTAACGATGTCAATTCATTGCATCCATAGAAAGCACGTGTTCCGATGGAAGTAATGCTTTCGGGAAGTGTCACATTGGCAAGATAATAGCAATCCATAAAGGCTCTGTCGCCGATTATTGTTAGCCCAGTGAAGTGTTGAAGCTCATTAAAAGAGGTGATATCAGCCTCTTCTGAAAAGACATCACCCAAATCCGTCACTGCTGCCGCTTCTTCATAACTAAGCATACCATTCCCGTCCATATCCCAGTTGGCCACACATAGCGCCTTAACATTTTGGTCGGCGAAAATAATGTGGTTTTCATCTTCAATCTCTACGATTTCCTTAAAAGATTTCCAATAATCAGCGTTTTCGTAAGCAGATTTTGAGCCTATTGGTACATACAGCGTTGCTTTGTAATTACTAAAAACAGAACCAATGTTTAGGGGGGGGGTCGGTTTTAGAACTGTTACAGAGGTCAGGCCACTGCAATTATAGAAAGCACCATATCTGATGGAGGTTACGCTGTTGCCAATGGTTACGGAGGTCAGGCCGGTGCAGCCATAGAAAGCTTTATCGTCGATGGATGTCACGCTGTTGGGGATAGTGACGGAGGTTAGGCCGGTGCAGCCATAGAAAGCAGAAGAGCCGATGGATGTCAAGCTGTTGCCGATGTTGACGGAGGTCAGGCCGGTGCAGCCATAGAAAGCAGAAGAGCCGATGAATGTCACGCTGTTAGGGATGTTGACAGAGGTCAGGCCATTGCAACCATAGAAAGCTAATTTGTTGATAGATATCACATCATTCGGTATAACCAAATCAGTGACTTCTGTTCCATTTAAATATAAATGTTGGGCGAAATAAAGTGGATTTGAATCAGAATCATTAAACTGTATATTGCACCATGCTGCCAAATCCGAAATGTGGACAGATGTTAAGTTGCTGCATTCTTTGAAAGCGGAATAGTCAATCTTAGTTACGCTATTGCCGATAGTCACGGAAGTTAAGGCCGTGCAATAATAGAAGGCCGAAATACCGATGGAGGTTACACCATCGCCTATAGTTACTGAGGTTAGGCTTGTGCATTGAAAAAAAACCTTATCGCCGATGGATGTCACGCTGTTTGGTATAGTGACGGTTGTCAGGTTTTTGCAATTTAAGAAAACCTCTTTTCCGATGGTTTTCATGCTATTGGGGATAGTGATGGAGGTTAGGCCATTACAACCATTGAAAGCTGCCCCTGCAATTCCCAGAGTACCTTCTTGTATTATAATGCTTGTGTTTTCGGGCATGACTCCTTTGTATATGTATGCTATTTTGTCAAGATAAACCAGTCCGTCAGGCTGGTTGTCATACCAAACCGTATTATTGAAAGCATAAGAGCCAATGGAGGTTAGGTTGTTTGGGATTGTGATGGAGGCCAGTCCACTGCAGTATCTAAAAGCTTCATCGCCGATGGATGTCACGCTGTTGGGGATGGTGATGGAGGTCAGTCCGCTGCAGCCCTCGAAAGCTTCATCGCCGATGGATGTCACGCTGTTAGGGATGGTGACGGAGGTCATGTTAATGAATCCTACAAAAGTATTATCATTGATGGAGGTGACGCCGTTCGGTATAACCAAATCAGTGACTTCTGTTCCATTTAAATATAAATGTTGGGCGAAATAAAGTGGATTTGAATCATAACCATTAAACTGTATATTGCACCATGCCGCCATATCAGATATATGGAGGGAAAATTGATTATGGTCGCACATGCAGAAAGCACCATTTCCAATGGAGGTTATACTTTTGGGGATGGTGAGGGAGGTCAGGTCTTTGCAATAATAAAATGCCCAATCACCAATGGAAGTTACGGTACGTGTAACTCCTTCGTAAGTTATGGATTCTGGGATGATGACTTCCCCATAATAATGAATATCCGATGGAGTTTTATATGTCACTTCCGCAGTAGTGTCAAATATGTTGTACCAGATGCCGTTAATAGTTGTTTGAGTATTGGCCTGGGCGAACGGGGCCAGGAGAGGAAACAGGAATACTAAGAGTTTCTTTTTCATAATTGTTTGGTTTTAAATGAGTTTGTAATTACTTTAAGGTTTGAAAAAAGACAAAAAAAACGTGGACTTATTACTTCGTCTACGTTCTCGAGGTTTCTCCCAAAACCTAACAATCTTAAACGGTGTAATAGTCCACGCCAAACAGCGTGAACCATCAACTTCAGTTCTTGATTGTTCTTTTCAATTTGGGAGAATTTCGAGAACAAGAATCCAAAGTGGACGTTCATCTATATGTCCATGTAAAAACGGTTATTTGTTCATACGCAAAAGTGTTTTGAGGTGAATAATAAAGTTTCGATGGCAAAAGTACGAAATAATTTTGAAATGACAAGGGAAATGGAAGAAAAAGGTATTACGTTTCACTGAAATTGCAATCTGGCAGTATTGAAAAAATAGAATTGCTTCGGATAAAACGACAATAACACTACAAGAGGTTTCGGGTTTGTCGCACAAAACTCCTAAAGGGGGGCGTGATTACCACGCCGTGATAACACGATTACCACACCATGGTAATGTCATTACCACACCGTGGTAACGAGTTTACCACCTAACGATAAAATTTTGGTAATCTCAATAAACGTCCGAAATTCTAGCACATTTTTTCAACTACTATATTACCCGTTCAACCGAATTTGCAATTCGGGAGAACTTAGTGAGGGGGCGGTTGGGGAAAAAAGGGGAAAGGGAAAAAGGAAGCGTTACTTGAAGAAATCTTTTGAATATTCGTTGGTTTCAAGCAGCTGTTTTACGGTGGTGTTGGGGTATTTGTGCATGTAAGCCTCAATTTTGCTTACATAGTTGCACTTGAAGAATGTCTTGCCCAGTGCGAAGTTCACCACCCACATCATTTTTCCCATGTAGAGGTCGCGCTCTTCCTGGTTCCTGTTCTCAAAATTGCTCATGGGGTAGAGGCTGATGAGGTAGAAACAAAGGCAGTCGGGCACAATGTTCTGCCGGCTCATCGAGGAGCGCTGTTGGCTGTTGTAGTATCTGCTGTAGATTTCGTAATCTTCGCCGAGGTATTTGTCGAGCGATATGCCCACGGTGCCGTCGCCGATGATGATGCTTTGGTCGAGGGCCGTAATCTGTGCGTAGATGGCGGGAAGGGGCATGTCGGGCACGTATTGTCGCAGTTTCTTGAAAGCCTGGTTTAGTTGCAGGTTGATGTCATCCATGTTGGCATATTGCGCCTCGGCATCGCCGATAATGGTCTGCAGGGTGTTGTTTTGGAAGAAGGCGAGGAATTTTTTGTTGATTTCGTGGTCATCGACGGCTCCGAGCTTCAGCACGTTTTCAATGAGGGTGCGCGTTTCCATGGGGTAGTCGGTTTCCATCTGCTGGAGGGCGGAGAAGTCGCCGGTGGTGAGGTAGAGGCTCTCTATGCGGTCGTAGCGTTGCACAAAAACGCTCTGAAGCTCCTCTTCGGCAGAGTTAGGCTTCAGCTTCCATTGACACGACGAAAAAGCGGCGGCAATGGCGAGCAGCAACAGGGCTTTCCACTTCATTATGTGCGAAAAAAGTTAAAAATCAGCGGCAAAATTACTAAAAATTTCTTTAATATACAAACTATTTGCTAATTTTTTGAAAAAAGTCAAATGGTTTCGTGAACTTTCATTAACTTTGTGGGAATTATAAAGTGAAGAGTGAAGAGTGAAAAGTGAATAATAAAGCCCCCTGATGGCCCCCCTCTAATCCCCCCAAAGGGGGGAGGGCGTACGGGCTCAAGGCTCCCCTCCTTTCGGGAGGGGCTGGGGGTGGGCTTCCAGTAAACTCCTAAACTTCTAAACTTCTAATCTCCAAAAGTGTCGTCTGAACTCAAAGTGAAATAACATATAGAAAAAATGAAAAAACTAATCTCACTCCTTGTATTGTCGTTGATGGCCGGAGCTGCCTCTTCGCAATCGTTGAAAGTTACGGTCAGTAATGAGTCGAAATTCGACAAGACAGACGTGCCGGTTGTCATCTCGCTGGCTGATTTCCCCCTTGTGAAATCGGCCGTGGTAAACCTCGACGGGCGCGAAATAGCCTGTCAGCTCGACGACTTGAACGGCGATCATGTGTATGACGAATTGTGTTTCCTCACCGACATTGCGCACAAGAGCAAGCAGTCGTTTACCGTCACCATGTCGGAAACGGCCCGTCAGAAAACCTATCCCGCACGCACTTTTGCCGAGCTGCTGCTCAGGAACCCGAAGGTGAAAATCAAGAACCAGCACGACGTATTCCTGAAAGAACTGACCGTGGAGCGCAACGTGAACCCCTATTCCATAGTGCATCATCATGGCGTGGCGTTCGAGAGCGAACTGATTGCCATGCGCATTTATTTCGACCACCGCCAGACGGTTGACCTCTATGGCAAGCGCCGCAAAGGCCTGGAAATAAAGGCCACGCAATTCTATCCCGACGAGCAGCAGCTGGCCGACGGCTATGGCGACGACGTGCTGTGGTGCGGCACGAGCTTCGGGCTGGGTGCCCTGCGCGGTTGGGACGGCCAGGACCAGACCATGCTTGAGGACGTGGAGAGCCGCACGCAGCGCGTGGTGACCGCCGGACCTTTGCGCACCATCGTGGAGCTGGTAGATGCCCAGTGGGTGCCTCAGCCCGGCATGGAACCTGTAGATATGACCACGCGCTACACCATCTACGGCGGCCATCGCGACTGTAGCGTTGATATTCGTTTCAACAAGCCGGTGCCCGACTATCTGTTTGCCACGGGACTGGTCAACGTGGAGGGCTCGGAGGAATTTTCCGACCACCAGGGACTAAGGGGATGCTGGGGAAGCGCATGGGCCGTATCGGGTGCCGATACGCTCACGCACCAGAAGGAAACCGTGGGCCTGGGCATTCTCATCCCGCGCAAGCATATCGTGAGCGAACAGCCCGCCAACAAGGTTGACTATGGTTATGTGGTAAAAACGGGCGACAACACCCTTCATTACGACATTATATATACAAGCGACAAGGAGGAGTTTGGCTACCACAATGCCAAGGACTGGTTCAACTTCCTGAAACAATGGAGGAAGGAGAGCGAAAGCCCGGTAAAGGTCTCTATAAGTGAAGAGTGAAAAGTGAAGAGTGAAGAATAAGCCCCCCTCTAATCCCCCCTTGGGGGGAAGACGTTCGGCCAAAAAGCTCTGGGGTTCCAGTAACGTCTGGACTCCTGAACTCCCGAACTACAAAAAGTGAAGAGTGTGAAAATGGCTGCCATTATAACTCATAATAAATGACTCATAATTTAAAAGCCTTTTTCACTCTTCACTTTTCACTAAATAAAACAGTTTGTCGTGGCGTATTTCTATGGGCACCGCAATGTTGTCGGTGAACAGCTGCCCGGTGCCCAGCCCTTGCGGCATGGTGATTTCGGGACCATATTCCAGGGCCGCAAGGTGTGCGATGGCGTTCAGCCCGATATTGCTTTCCAGGGCGCTGGTCATCCATGACCCGATTTGCCGTTGCCGCGCCATCGTAAGCCATTCCTTCGTTCCGCCCATGCCGCCGTGGAGCGAGGGCTTCAGAATGATATATGCCGGCTGAATGGTGTCGAGCAGTGCTTCCTTCCTGGACGGTTCATTCACTCCGATAAGTTCCTCGTCGAGGGCAATGGGAATGATGCCTGCGCGGCACAGGCGGGCCATCTCCTGCCATTGTCCCTGGCGGATGGGCTGCTCGATGGAGTGAATGTCGTAGGCCGCCAGCAGTTCCAGTTTCTTTTGTGCTTCCCCGGGGTTGAAAGCGCCGTTGGCATCAACCCTTATTTCCAGTTCTTCTTTCTTGAACACGCGGCGGATATGCTGCAACAGGCTCAGTTCGCTGTCGAAGTCGATGGCCCCTATTTTCAGCTTGATACACCGGAAGCCACTGCTTATTTTTTCGTCTATGCGCCGCAGCATTTCGTCGTGGGTGCCCATCCATACCAGTCCGTTGATGGGAATGCCCGTCTCGCCACGGCCGAAAGGGGTGTCGAAAAGGCGGAAGGATCCGGCATGGAGGTGTTGCAAAGCCGTTTCAAGGCCGAACAGCATCGACGGGAACGGGCGCAGGCGCTCAAGGTCCGCTTCGCCGGCATCGCAGAAATGGTCGCATACAAGCCGCAGTTGTTCGCCGTAGTCGGCCATGTCGTCACAACTCAAACGGGGTAGGGGAGCACATTCCCCCATGCCCTGCCGCCCCTGTTCGTCGGTGATGGTGATGAACCACGACCGGCGCACATGATAGACGCCGCGCGACGTCCCTGCCGGTTGTTTGAAGTGCAGCGTGCGCGGCGTTATGTCAATGTGGTATTTCATGCCCTTGGACATTTTTCGCAACCGTCATGGCAGGATGGGGAACTGGTCGAAATCGGGCTTGCGCTTTTCCAGGAACGCCTTCCCGCCCTCCTGTGCCTCGTCGAGATAATAGTAGAGCATGGTGGCATCGCCCGCTAACTGTTGAATGCCCGCCTGCCCGTCCAGTTCCGCGTTCAGCCCGGCCTTTATCATGCGCAGAGCCAGCGGCGACCGCTCCATCATGGTTTCTGCCCATTCCACGCAGGTGTCTTCCAGTTGTTCCAGGGGCACCACTTTGTTCACCATCCCCATCCGTTCGGCCTCCAGTGCCGTGTATTGTCGGCAGAGGAACCAAATCTCGCGCGTCTTTTTCTGCCCGATGCTTCGTGCCAGATAGCTGCTTCCGAAGCCGGCGTCGAACGAGCCCACCTTGGGCCCCGTTTGTCCGAAGATGGCATTTTCCGAGGCTATGGTCAGGTCGCACACTACATGGAGCACATGTCCGCCGCCGATGGCGTAGCCGTTGACCATGGCGATGACGGGCTTTGGCAGACGCCGTATCTGCATCTGCACGTCGAGCACGTTGAGGCGGGGCACGCCGTCGGTGCCCACATATCCTCCGCGCCCCTTCACGTGCATGTCGCCGCCGGAGCAGAACGCCTTGTCGCCGGCACCGGTAATCAGCACCACGCGAAGGCGGCTGTCTTCGCGGCAGATGGTCAGGGCCTGCGACATCTCCCACGTCGTCTTCGGGGTGAAGGCGTTGCGGTAGCGCGGACGGTTGATGGTAATCTTGGCAATGCCGTGGTATTCCTCAAACAGGATTTCCTCAAAATCCCGTATCTTGTTCCATTTTCTTTCCATAATTTACATAGTTTGTGGTTTTTTCGGGGGGAGGGATGTTTGCCCGTTTGGTGAAGGCCCCCCCCCTCATGTCCCCCCTTGGGGGAAGACGTTCGGCGGTTTACTCTCCCCTCCTTACGGGAGGGGCCGGGGTGGGCCATTAGGGGCTGCTCACTCTTTCCCGTTTTTCTCGCTCGATTCCCTGATTTTCAAAATCATCGGCACCACCTTTTTATATATATGGTGGTCTCCGGCAATGTGCTTCAACAGCAGTTCGCAGGCCTTTGCCCCCTGCTCGTGTGCCTGGTCCTCAATGGTGCTGAGCTTCGGCGTGACGTGCGCCGACGTCTTGCCGTCGCTGAAGCCGATGATTGCCACGTCCTGCGGAATCCTCAGCCCCAGGGTCTTGATGGCGTCGAAGGCGGCGTAGGTGATGATGTCGTTGAAGGCCAGGATGGCATCGGGGCGGTCGGGGCGCTGCAGCAGATTGAGGGCTGCCTCGCGCGCCACGTCGTAGTCGATTTTCCCGCACGACACCAGTGTGCGGTCAATGGGAATGCGACTGTCCCTGAGCGCCTCAAGGTATCCGTGTTTGCGCCGCCGCACCATGTCCAGGTGGTTAGGACCGCCAATGAAGGCGATGCGCCGCGACCCCGTGTCTATGAGGTGCTGCGTGGCCTGCTGGGCCGCCTCGTCGCCGTTGCCCACCACGCAGCTGAACAGCTCAGGCAGGCAGGTGCGGGCGAAGAACACCAGCGGGATGCCCATCTGGTTGATCTCCACGAAGTGACTGTAGTCCACCGTGTCCTGAGCCAGGCAGGCGATGATGCCCTCCACGTGCAGGTTGACGAAATTATCTACGGCATCCTCTTCGCGCTCGTGGTCCTCGTGCGAATTGGCGTTGATGACGTTGTACCCCTTCTGGCGTGCATAGTCTTCTATTCCGTCGAGCACGCCGGCGTAATAGTGCGTCACCAGATTGGGCACCACCACGCCGATCATCCGCGGGGCCTCACTGCGCAGGCTCCGGGCGAAGGGGTTGGGGCGGTAGTTCAGTTTGGCGGCCAGTTCCTGCACGCGCTGCGTCATCTCCGGCCCCACCTCGTGGGAGTTGCGGAGGGCACGCGACACGGTGGCGATGCTCACGCCCAACTGTTCGGCCAGGTCTTTTAGCGATGTTCTTCTAGGTTTCATTCTTTTCATGTCACTGCTCTATAGGAGTTCAATGGAACCAGCGAAAGGCGGATGCCTTCCCCCAGCCCCTTTTCCTCCATTTTTGTCTCTTTTCAAAGGTTATCGATGCAAAAATACAAAAAAAGCCTTAATCTGCAAACGTTTACGTTGTTTTTTTGCATAAAAGTGATGCTTTTTAACCATTTCCGCCGTACCTTTGCAGTGCAAAAACACTTCATGCACATCATAAAGTGTAAATAAGACAGGAGTAATGAATAGTTGATAATAAGTTAGTTAGAGTACAAGGCATCAGGACGGTTGTGAAACCCTCCTGATGTTTTTTTTGTGCCTTTTGATTTGGCCGTTTCGGCATTGTTGAGGAAGACAAAAAATATATCAGTCCGCCAACGATGACTTCTTTCTTTGCGGTGGATAGCGGGCTGGAAAGAATAAGTAAGAAATCTTGACAAAATCGGTGCTTTTTGTGTGGAATTTGTAATTCGTTGTGTTTCAATGGTTTGTAAATATCTTGAAGTCTCACCGCAAATTTCGGGTAGAAATTTGCCAATTTTCTTGGTGCAATTTGCCAATTCTCTCCTCGGGATTTGCCGTCAACTTTCTTGGCGGAGCCAAAAATCCTTGAAAAATCTTGACAAAATGAATCGCTTATTTGCCAGCCCTATTTTTCCTGTTTTCCATGTCAACAAACCTTTAGCTCTGTAAAAATCAATAAAATGGCACTTTGATAGTTGGCATTTTGGGTTCCTCGCGGGAGGAAAACAGGAAAAAGGCAGGGACAAACCATAGCGGTGTCCCTGCCTTTGGGGTGTATTTGAAAGTTCCCTTTATTTGTCTTCTGCCTTGTACATTACCTTCTTTCCGTTGTGGATGTAGATTTGTCCCTTGCGCGGGTTGTTCACGCGGATGCCGGCCGGTGTGTACCAGTAGCCGTCCTCCATGTTGGCGGTGATGGCATTGACACCCGTTGCCTCCACGCTCACTTCCACCTGGTAGGAGGCCGTGGCCGCGTTGCAATTGCTGGTTGCCGCACCCGTGGCGGTGATGGTCACCGTTCCGCTATGGTGGAAGCTGACGTCGCCCGTTGCCGGGTCAACGGTAGCCACGCTCTCATCGCTTGACGAGAAGACCACCTGTCCGTCGTAGATGCCCGTGGAGAGTGCGTTCTCAGCGGCCGCCATGTTATAGACGTTGTTGATTTCCACGAACGGTTGTTCGAAGCTGAACACGGGCGAAGCCTTGGCCACCTTCACCGTGTAGGTCTTGTTGGCGGGCTTGTTCCATGTGTTCGTCTCGGTGCCGCTCACGGTGATGGTTGCCGTGCCGGCACCCTTGATGGTGAGCTTGCCGGTGGTCTTGTTCACGGTCACC
>JAEEGL010710229.1_pt1 | contig 65586 bp, 61 predicted proteins | sample 9134231 | NCBI WGS metagenome assembly JAEEGL01 (sample SAMN16246548, study PRJNA631951) | gut metagenome | biome: gut microbiome; feature: rumen; material: fiber-attached | host: Bos | place: Iran: Karaj | collected 2018-10
TTAAGGGGCGCGAGCGCCGATTATATAACGTAGGGGCGGATATCATCCGCCCGCAACAAGGACGTCCGTGAGGACAAAAAATAAAGCAGACTCCTTCAGTCTTGTTCGCCACGCTCACAAGCCAGCTGTCTCGCCTCCCGGCTCGGTCGGTGCTTCTGCCTTCGGCAGAGGTTCCCACCGGGAACCCGCACCCCCATAGGAGGAGCCCGCGACGGACGGAGGATTTAATGTAAAAGTATGGATGACATCCCGCCGCCCTTAATTAATAATTCGGAATTACATAAAAAGCCGGGCACCAAAAGGCACCCGGTAAACCGCTTATTCAATTATCCCATATCCGCCAGAGCGTTTGCCAGTTTCTCCCAGCATTCCGCCGCTTTTTCGGCTTTCACGAGTTTTTCCATTTCGGGCACGCCCGCGTCCTCGAACAGGCCCTTCTGCTCTTTGTAGTTTGTCAGCGCGTTGTAAATCACGGTGAAAACTCCGCCTTCGCCGCCTTCAACAAAATCAAGGATTCTTTCCTGCTGATCCCTGTCAAACTTTTTAAAAGCCGCCTCCACCTGAGCGTCAACGGTTTTCTGGTCCTCATCGCAGAGTTTTTCGTCAACCGAATATTTGAGAAGCGCGTATGCGATGCCTCTTAATTTCAGCGACGAGCCCGCCGTGCCGGGCGCGAATTCGAGAATTTTTCCGAGCATTTCCACGGTCTGTTCCTTAACAACAACGGTAGTTGTCGTCTCCGTGGTGGTTTCCGTCTTTCCGCTCACGGTCTCTTCGGACTGCGAGCCCTTATCCGCCTTTGTAAGCCCCTCGGGCGTCTTTCCGCCGCAGGCGGCAAGGCAGAGAGCGATCGATAAAACAAGCATTATCGCGATTGTTTTTTTCATATATTCATTCCTCCTTACGGTTATATAATAACCTCCGCAAGCGTAAAATTCAATTGTTTTTGAGAAAATCGGCGCATTTTTTCACAGCCCGAGAAACCGCGCGGCGTTGCCGTAAAAAATATCCGAAAGTTCATTCTCCGAAAGCCCGAGACCCGAAAGCGTTTTCAGTTCGCTGTTCGCCGCCCACATCGGGTAATCCGTGCCGAAAAGCACCCTTTTCGCGCCGTATGTCTCAATCAGACCGAGCACCTCATCGCCGGAGAGATAAGCCGTTGTGGAACAGGAATCGACATAAAAATTCTCGTATTTACAAAGCTTTTCAGCCGCCTCTTTCCACACGCTCCAGCCACCGAAATGCGCTCCGATAATCCGCAGCCCGGGGTAATCGCGCAGCACCCTTTCCATACGGTCGGGATTCGAAAAATCATAGCGGCTGTCGCCGGTGTGAATCAGCACGGGGAAGCCGTCCCGCTCGCACATTTCATATATTTTCCTGTAGCCGGGAGCGTCCGCCTCGCAGCGCTGACAGTCGGGGTGAAGTTTGATTCCGTGAAGCCCGAGGGCGCGCAGATGCTCATAATCCTCCTCAATATGACCGCCGAACGGATAAAGCGTGCCGAAACCGATAATCCTCTCCGGCTCCCGCGATACTTCTTCGGCGATAAACTCGTTTATTGAGCGCACCTGGCTGTCCTTGGTCGCAACCGAGTGAACGAGGAAGCGGTCAATGCCCGATTGAGCGCCCTTTTCAAGCAGATCGGCGAGCGTGCCCCTGCCGTAGAGCTCCGCCCCGTAAAAGCCTCCTATACCCTCCACCGCCTTTTGCGCGATGGTTTCGGGGTAAATGTGGCAGTGCGCGTCAAAAACTTTCATTCCGTTATACATTGTCCGCCCTCCTTCCCGGTCAATAATTCCGTTTTGAAAAATAATATAATATCATTATTCATTTTTGTCAATATAATATCCTTTAAAAGTTGACAAACCGCCGTTTATATTAAATAATAATACTGTAATTTTATTTCCGGAGGGAATCAATATGAAAAAGACCGTCGGCATGCCCTCGTGGGGTCCCTATTCAAAAAAATATTTCGGCATTTCGCATATCGTGCCCGCCCTTCGCGCCGAAGGCGGCCGCTTCGATTTCACCGTGCACCCCACTCTGTGGAACTCGAGCGTGCCCGTGCCTAATGTTACCGTGCCCTCATCCTATCATCTCCGGGAGTGCAGCGCGGATTACGGCTATTACGCCTACAGATACGAACTTATGTGGAAGGACCTCGTCTATGCCGACATCTCCTTTTCAAAGATAAACGAAAACGCCTTCCTCGCGCGGTGCGAAATCGTGAACAACACCGCCCTTTCGCAAAACTGCGTGCTCAACTTCTTCGCCTCGCTCGAACTGCCTTTTTATGAAAAAATCACGCTCGAAAAGCCCGGAAAATGCGTGGTGAAAAACGCCAACGATTACGATGTTTTTGAGTACGCCGTGCCCCGCCCGTGGGATCACGAAACGCCCGACGGTATGTTCCGCGGAATGTTCCGCGACAGCGATTTTTATATGTGCTCGGGGCTCGGAGACAGGTGCGACAACTCCCATGTAAAGCACCTGAATTTAAAGCCATTCGGCGCCGAAAAGGGCGACACCGCCGGCTGGTCGCTGACGGCGGACGGCTTTGAAAATCCCGTTCTCGCCGTGAGATACCGCACGGTCACTACGGGCGATGCCGTGTTCACCGCGAACGGGAAGAAATATGTTTTCCCCGCGAGCGATACTCTGACAACGGCATATTTCGATTTTACCGAAAACCCCGTTTTCGTAAGCGAAGGCGCGGCGGGAATCGAGTTTGATTTTCTCGCCGTTCTCGAAAAAGGCGAAACAATAACCGCCTTGAAAACGCCTTATAATTACACACCCGAAATCGACACCGAAAACCGCGGAAAAGAGCGTAAAATAAAGCTCGATTACGGCTGTGACGGCGCTCAATATACCGTTATAACAAAAAGCGAAAACGCCCGCCTGCGCACGCTGGACAGCGGCTGCCTCGAGGACGCCCTCATAAACCGTCTCTCGAACGCCGACCCGACTTATGACTGCCTGCGCGAGACCTTCTCCCGCTCGTTCAGATCCAAAAAGAGCGACACGGGCTTTTTCGTAAACCCCCTCATAAAATCGATTTTCATTGAGCCGTCCTCCTCGCACATCGAATACGCCGTTATTGCGAACGGTAACTTTGAGCCGCTCGGTTATGAGGAGTATGAAAAAATATATCTCGCCGCAAAGGCGACAGCCGAACCCGTAAAATTCAACGCGGACGGGCAAAAATATGAGCTGAGCATAAACATTATGAAATCCACCCTGCTTACAAACGCGGTTTATCCCGTTTACCGCAGGGGCGAAAATGTGGTTCATCATACGCCCGGCAAGCGCTGGGACTCCTTCTACACCTGGGACAGCGGCTTTATAGGTCTCGGTCTGCTCGAGTATTCGCCCGAACTCTGTCAGTATGTGCTGGACACCTACCTCTGTGATGAGGATAACACCGATTTCACCTTCCTGCTTCACGGCTCGCTTGTGCCCACGCAGTTTTATGAATACTACGAACTTTTAAACCGCACAGGGGATAAACACGAACTCGATTTTCTCTATGACAAAATGAAAATCTACTACGAATTCCTGCGCGGCAGACGGGCGGGCTCGACCTTCGCCAAATTCGGCAACGGTCTGCTCACCGCCTACGATTACTGGTATTCCTGCTCGGGAATGGACGACTACCCCGCCCAAGTCAGAATGATTGAGAACGGCGCGGAAGGGTATTCCTGCCCCTGCCTTACCACCTCGCAGGTAATCCGCGCGGGCAAGATTATGCGCGCTGTCGCCCTTTACCTCGGAAAGGCGGACGACGCAGCCGTATATGACCGCGATATTGAGGAATCCGCAAAGGCGCTCAACACCCTCGCCTGGGACGAGGAGAGCGGCTATTACGGCTACACGATGTATGATAAAGACCCGCAGAAGCCCTATATTATGAAAACCGAAAAGGGCGAAAACTGGAACAGGGGCTTTGACGGCGTCTATCCGTTTGTGGCGGGCGCCGCTCCGAAAGAGCGCAGGGACCGCCTTATCAGCCATCTTAAAAATCCCGCCGAAATGTGGTCCGCCGCGGGGCTCTCCGCCGTTGATATGACCGCCTCCTACTACTTCGACGACGGCTACTGGAACGGCAATGTCTGGATGAGCCATCAGTGGTTTATGTGGAAGAGTTTTCTCGACTGCGGCGACGGTGATTTTGCGTTCGATATAGCCGACCGCGCCCTCAATATGTGGAGGGAGGAGACCGATTTTTCATACAGCACTTTTGAGTGTTTCGGCATAAAGACGCGCCGCGGCGGTTGGTTCCACAACTTCGGCGGTCTCTCCGCCCCCGTGTGCATCTGGGCGGACGCCTACTACAGACCCGGCTCGGTAAATACGGGCTTCGATGTCTGGACGGACAAGCGCGAAAACGACGGCGAAAAAGCCGAAATAACATTTAAGTATTACGGCGGGAGCGAACAGTACACAATCCTCGCCGTGATGAACGGCGGCAAAAATTACACCGTCACCCTCGACGGCGAAAAGATTGATTTTACCCCGCGCACATCGGGCGCCGTCGAAATCACCCTCCCCGGCACGGTCAGAGAAGGCACAATAAAAATAGTTGCGGAATAACAGTCAACTCATTCCCGATTGTTTTCTTAAATCAGCAACCGCACATTCCGTCAAGTCGGAATGTGCGGTTTATTATTGTCTGTTTTGCGGTTGTGTTTGTTTTATTTGCCCGTCAATAAAAAATCTTTTTCAGTCTCGCCGCGGCTTCCTCGGTGTCGGCGGGGTTGCCGAAGGTGGTGAAGCGGATATACTGTTTTCCGCATTCGCCGAAGCCCGCGCCGGGAGTGGCTACAACCTGAATCTCGTTGAGCAGACGGTCGAAGAATTCCCAGCTGTCCATTCCGCCGGGGCACATAGCCCAGATATACGGCGCGTTTTTTCCGCCCGTGTACCACGCTCCCGCCTCGTCGAGCGCCTTCATTATAACCTTGGCGTTGCGCTTGTAAATCGCGAGCGTTTCGTGAATCTGCTTCTGCCCCTCGTCGGTGAAAACAGCCGCCGCTCCGCGCTGCAGAATATAAGAAATGCCGTTTGTTTTGGTTGTACGGTTCCGCACCCACATGGCGTTGAGGTTCATACCGCCGCGTTCAAGCGTTTTGGGAACAATTGTGTAGCCGCAGCGTGTGCCGGTAAAGCCCGCCGTTTTTGAGAGCGAGCATATTTCAATGGCGCAGGTTCTCGCGCCCGGGATTTCGAAAATGCTGTGCGGAATGTCCTCCTCAATGAACGCCTCGTAAGCCGCGTCAAAGAGGATAACCGCTTGCGTGGAGTTCGCGTATTCAACCCATTTTTCAAGCTGAACGCGGTTGTAAACCGCGCCCGTGGGGTTGTTGGGCGAGCAGAGATAAATCACGTCAATTCCGCCGTCCGCGGGGGGCTCGGGCAAAAATCCGTTTTCCCTGCCGGAGGCGAGATGAACTATTTTGTTGCCTGCCATGATGTTCGCGTCAACATAGGCGGGGTACGCGGGCTCGGGGATGAGAACCGTTTTGCCGCGCCCGAAAAGGTCGAGTATGTCGCCCAGTTCGTCGCTCGCTCCGCTCGATACAAACACCTCATCCGTCTCAAGCCCTGTTCCGCGTTTGGCGTAGTGGTCGGCTATCGCCTGCCTGAGAAACGGCGCGCCGCATTCGGGCATATAGCCGTTGAATGTTTCAATATTCGCCTGGTCCTCGACACCCTTTTTGAGCGCCTCTATAACCGCGGGGCAGAGCGGCTGGGATACATCGCCTATGCCCAGTCGCAGGAGGCGTTTGTCGGGATTCTTTTGGAGATACGCCTTCGTTTTCTGCGCTATATTGTAAAACAGATAAGAGTCCTTGAGATTGCCGTAATTGAGATTGGGTATCATAACTCCACCTCGCATTCACACACTGTTGTTGCCGGCCCCTGCATAATCACGGTGCCGTCGTCGAGAATTGTGATAACGAGCGTGCCGCCGTCGAGAATAACGGAGACCTCCTCGTTCTTTTTGCAATAGCCGAGCGAGACCGCGGCGGCTACCGTTGCGCACGAGCCCGTGCCGCAAGCCATTGTTATTCCGCTTCCGCGCTCCCACACGCGCATTCTGATTGTGTTCTTATCAATAACCTGAGCGAACTCGGCGTTCACACCGTCCGGGAAAAACGGGTGCTTTTCGAGCGCAGGTCCGATTTTTTCAAGCGGAACCTCCGCGGCGTTCTCAACAAAAGTTACGGTGTGCGGATTGCCCGTTGAAACGGGAACGGTCGATATCTCCTCGCCGTTAACGCTGAGCGCCGCGCGCTCCGAGACCTCCGCTTTGCCCATATTGACCCGCACGCTTTTTACCTTTGCGTCGCTTACATTGAGCTTCAGATATTTTATGCCCGAGAGAGTCTCTATTTCGAGGTCGGTTTTGTCGGTATATCCTTTATCGTAGACATATTTGCCCACGCAGCGTATGCCGTTGCCGCACATTTTCGCCTCGCTTCCGTCGGCGTTGAAAATGCGCATTTTGAAGTCCGCTTTATCCGATTTGTCAATAAGAATAATGCCGTCCGAGCCGATGCCGAAATGGCGTTCCGAAAGCTTTATTGATACCTCTGCGGGATTGTCGATTTCTCCGAAATGGTAGAGATAATCGTTGCCGAGGCCTTCCATTTTGGTAAAATGCATATTTCAGCCCTCCTTCGCGCCTATTTTCACCGCCGCATCAACAAAGCCCCTGAAGAGGGGATGCGGCTTGTTCGGCCTTGATTTGAACTCGGGGTGATACTGCACGCCCACAAAGAACGGGCGGTCCGTAAGTTCAACCGTTTCAACAAGCAGACCGTCGGGCGACATACCGCTTAAGGTAAGCCCCGCGTCTTTGAGAACGGCGCGGTAATCGTTGTTGAACTCGTAACGGTGGCGGTGGCGCTCGCTTATGGAATTTGTGCCGTAGCAGCGCTCCATAACCGTATTCTGCCCGATCTGGCAGGGATAAGCGCCCAGACGCAGCGTGCCGCCCTTGTCAATGCTCTCGCTCTGGCCGGGCATAAAATCAATGACCTTGTTTTTGCACTGCTCGTCAAATTCGCCCGAGTTCGCGTCGGTTATTCCGGCGACATTGCGGGCGTATTCAATAACGGCAATCTGCATTCCGAGGCAGATTCCGAAATAGGGAATATTATTTTCTCTCGCGTATTTCGCCGAAAGAATCATACCCTCAATTCCCCTGTCGCCGAAGCCGCCGGGCACTATAATTCCCGAAAGCCCGCCGAGCATTCCGTCAACCGTGTCGGGCGTGATTTTTTCGGAGTCAATCCAGTTTATATTCACATGCGCGTTGAGGGAGTAGCCCGCGTGGCGAAGCGCCTCCGCAACCGAAAGATAGGCGTCGTGCAGACCCACATATTTGCCCACAAGCCCTATTTCAACTTCGCTTTCGCTGTTCTTTATGCGCGAGACCATCTCGCTCCAGTCCGCAAGATCGGGCGCGTGGGTTTCAAGCCCCAGTTCGCGGCACACAACCTCGGAAAAACGCGACTCTTCAAGCATGAGCGGCGCCTCGTAGAGGGTGGGCAGAGTGATGTTTTCAATAACGCAGTCTTTCTTGACATTGCAGAAAAGCGCGATTTTGTCGAAAATCGACTTTTCAAGCGGCTCGTCGCAGCGCAGAACTATGATGTTCGGGTGCACGCCCATTCCCTGAAGCTCCTTTACGGAGTGCTGGGTGGGCTTGGATTTATGCTCCTCCGAGCCGTGGAGATAGGGCACGAGAGTCACGTGAATAAACAGGCTGTTCTCCCTGCCCGCCTCAAGCGAAATCTGGCGCACCGCCTCAATGAAGGGCTGGCTTTCGATATCGCCTATGGTGCCGCCTATTTCGGTAATGACAACATCGGCGTCGCTGTGTTTGCCGACATTATAGACAAATTCCTTTATCTCGTTTGTGATGTGCGGTATAACCTGTACGGTCGAGCCGAGATACTCGCCCCTGCGCTCCTTGTTGAGAACATTCCAGTAGACCTTGCCCGTGGTGAGGTTCGAGTATTTGTTCAGATCTTCGTCAATGAATCTCTCATAGTGGCCGAGGTCGAGATCGGTTTCCGCTCCGTCCTCGGTAACATAGACCTCGCCGTGCTGGAAAGGGCTCATCGTGCCGGGGTCAACATTGATATACGGGTCGAGTTTCTGAGCCGCGACCTTGAGACCCCTCGCCTTGAGAAGTCTGCCGAGTGAAGCGGCTGTTATTCCTTTGCCCAAACCCGAAACAACGCCTCCGGTAACAAAAATATACTTTGTCATAGCAATTCCTCTTTCTTTCAACACATCCCGTGCGGATTATTCGGCAGCCTCATTGCCCTCCGTGTTGTCTTTTTCGCAGATGTCCGCCTTACGCTTTGAGTAAGCGCCGATTTCCTGCTCGGGCTTTTTCATCGAGAATTTCACCACATAGTTCATTTCTGTTCTTACCGCTGTTCCCATTTTCGTTTCTCCTTTTCAGTTTATTTTAAATATTACTTTATATTTTATACTCCGCTGGCGCCGTAGTTTGAGAGCACTCTCGCCGACGGGTCGTTTACATTACAGCCCTCCCACTCCTTGTTGGGCATCCAGAAATCAACAATCATATCCGCCTGACCGGGGTAGTATTTTTCGAATATCTCCCTGTAAAGCAGCGATTCCTTTGTAAACGGTCTCGCGTGTGAGTACCGGGCGCATTTCGTTTCGAACTCTTCGTCCGTGTACTTCTCCTCGGCGTATTCCTTTAAGTAATCGACCATCGAGTGACCGACCGCGTCCGAGAACGCCGCCTTCTCGCGCATAAGGATATCGCGCGGGAGGTAGTCGCCCTCAAAGGCGTGCCTTAAAAGATATTTTCCCTTGTTGTAGGTGTTCAGTTTTCTTTCGGGGTCAATCGACATAACATATTTCACAAAATCGAGATCGCCGAACGGCACTCTCGCTTCCATTGAGTGAACGGAAATGCACCTGTCCGCGCGCAGAACATCATACATATAGAGTTCGCGTACTCTCTTCTGCGCTTCCTTCTGGAAAGCGTCCGCGGAGGGAGCGAAATCGGTGTATTTGTAGCCGAACAGTTCGTCTGAAATTTCGCCCGTGAGCAGTACTCTCACATCGGTCGTTTCGTGAATCGCCTTGCAGATGAGGTACATGCCCATACTCGCGCGGACGGTGGTGATATCGAAGGTGCCGAGGGCGGCGATAACATCCTCGAGCGAACTTATTACATCATCCGCGGTTATGATAATTTCCTTGTGCTCGCTGCCGATATAGTCGGCGACTTCTTTTGCGTATTTGAGGTCAATCGCGTCCTCGCTCATACCTATAGCGAAGGTTCTTATCGGTTTGCCGAGTATCTTAGCCGAAACGGCGCACACGAGCGATGAGTCAAGTCCGCCGCTCAGAAGAAAGCCCACGGGGGCGTCCGCGTCAAGGCGCTTTTCAATGCCCGCGACAAGTTTGTCGTGAATATTTCTGCATATTTCGTCAATGTCGCCGTCAATATATTTTCCCACAGCCGCTATGTCGTTGTAGCAGACGAATTTTTCGCCGTCGTAGTAGTGCCCGGGAGGGAACGGCAGAACCTTGTCGCTTAAACCCACGAGGTTTTTCGCCTCGCTCGCGAACATGATATCGCCGTTTTCGTCATAGGCGTAGAAGAGCGGTCTTATGCCTATGGGGTCTCTTGCGGCAACAAGGCAGTCCCTCTCGCGGTCATAGATTATGAGGGCGTATTCCGCGTCGAGCTTCGCGAACATATCAAAGCCGTATTTCTCGTACATCGGCAGAAGAATCTCGCAGTCCGAGTCACTTTTGAAAGTATATTCCTTTTCGAGCTCCTTCTTGATTTTGCGGAAGCCGTAAATCTCGCCGTTGCACACAAGCAGGTTGCCGTCAAGCTCAAAGGGTTGCATTCCCGTGTGCTCAAGGTCCATTATCGCGAGACGGTGGAAGCCCAGTATGCCCCTTCCCGCCTTTCTCAGTTCGGTGGCGTCCGGACCTCTGGACTTGGTTTTTTCAAATGATGTTACGAATTTTTCATAATCAGCGGGGTATGAAAGCGCTCCTATAACGCAGCACATATTTTCCGCCTCCTTCACTTGCCGATTTTAAACAAAAAAGAGGCAAAGACGCCCGCTACGGGCGTCTTTGCCTTTGTATGTCTGCATTTTAACACCGCAAAAATACATTGTCAAGTAAGAATAATTCTTTTTTGCATTTTCTACAAAAGAAACATTTTAAAATCAAAACCGTTTTGTGCAAAATAAAGAAAGTGCCGTTTTTGCCCGAAAAAACATTGACTTTATTATATTACAGTAATATAATCGGCATTGAACAAAGGCGTTCATTGGTTACAGATTTTGTGCAATCAATGGGCGCTTTCTGACTTTTAAGGAGCCGTATTATATGAATTTAACCGTTCAGGATGTAAAAGAATTCATCGAGCAGGAGGATGTAACCTTCATCCGCCTCGCGTTCTGCGATGTGTTCGGCAAACAGAAAAATGTTTCAATAATGAATACCGAACTCGACCGCGCGTTTGAGACGGGCATTGCGATTGACGCCTCGGCGGTCAAGGGCTTCGGCAGCGAGGAGAAGAGCGACCTCTTCCTCTTCCCGGATGCCTCCACCCTCGCGGTTCTGCCGTGGAGACCTTCGCAGGGCAGCGTTGTGAGAATGTATTGCGACATCCGCTATCCCGACGGAAGCCCGTTTGAAATGGATTGCAGAAACATGCTCAAAAACGCCGTTGAATACGCTGAATCAAGAAACCTTGAAATCGCCTTCGGCGCCGAGCACGAGTTTTATCTTTTCAAAACGGACGATGACGGCTACCCCACAAAGCAGCCTCACGACAGGGCGGGATATATGGACATAGCCCCCGAGGACAGAGGCGTGAATGTCAGGCGCGAAATCTGCCTGACTCTGAGCGAGATGGGCATTCTTCCCGAAAGTTCCCACCACGAGGAGGGCCCCGGCCAGCACGAAATAGATTTCAAATACAGCGACGCCCTTTCGGCGGCGGACAACGCGGTCACTTTCAAATCCGTTGTTTCAACCATAGCGGAACAGTACGGTCTCTGGGCGGATTTCTCCCCCAAGCCCCTCCCCGATGAGAGCGGCAACGGTCTTCATATAAATATTTCGGTAAAATCGTCAGAAGGAAAAGACTGTCTCGGTTCCTTTATGGCGGGCGTTATGAACAGGGTGAGGGAAATAACGGCGTTTCTCAACCCCTCCGAGGAATCCTACATACGCCTCGGCGTAAAGAAAGCCCCCAAATACATCACCTGGTCCAGGGAGAACCGCTCCCAGCTTATCAGGATCCCCGCGGGCAGCGGCGAATACCGCAGAATGGAGCTGAGATCTCCCGACCCGCTCGCGAACCCCTACATCGCATACACCCTTCTCATATACGCGGGCATTGAGGGCATAGAGAACAATCTCAACACGCCCGAGCCGACGGATATAAACCTCTACAGCGCGGATGAAACGCTGCTTCGCGGAATAGACACCCTTCCGCACAACATAGGCGAAGCCCACCGGCTCGCCGCCGAAAGCGAGTTCGTAAAATCCCACTTACCTCAGCGGGTAATCGACACCTACACTTTATAAACGCAGGAAACCGGAAAAGGAGAGCAGGGTATGCCGCCTGAAAAAAGATGCTACAGCGTGCTTGTCATATCGGGCAAAAAGCAGAATACCGCAATGCTGTCGGCAATGCTCGACTCCTCCGTTTACAGACCGGTTGACAGTGCACTGAGCGCGGGCGAGGCAAAGCGCAGACTTCTGCGAAGCACATACGATATACTGATAATCGACCCTCCGCTGCCCGACGAGTTCGGCTCGGATTTCGCGGTTGACGCGACGGTGAACACCCGCGCGGGAATAATGATGATCGTGCGAAGCGATCTGTTTGAAACCACCTGCCGCAAGGTCGAGGACGCCGGAGTGCTCACGCTCGCGAAGCCCGTTTCAAAAAGCGATTTTCACACAGCGTTGAAGCTTATAACCGCAACAAGCGCGCGGCTTCTCAATGAGGAGAAGAAAACACGCAAACTTCAGGACAAGCTCGAGGAGACAAAACTTGTCGGCAGAGCGAAAATAATCCTGATGGAAAAAATGAGGATAACCGAGCCCGAGGCGCACCGCTACATCGAAAAAGAGGCGATGGACTCAAGGCGCACAAGAAAAGAAGTTGCGGAATCCATAATAAACGCGTAAACCCGATAACCGAATATCGCAATTCATTAAACAGGATGCAAAGGCGCATTACCCGTTTGGGGCAGTGCGCCTTTTTTTATTTTTGAGTTTATAATTCCGGCAAAAACCGGTTTATTGAAAAGGAGAAAAAACAAAATGAGCAAAAACTATGTTGACGAAATCATCGAGATGCTGAATGAAAAATACGCAACTCAGCCCGAATTCATTCAGGCAACAACCGAAGTGCTGGATTCGCTCCGCCCCGTAATCGAAAAGAACGAAGCGGCATACAGGCGCGACGCTCTTCTTGAGCGCCTTGTTGAGCCCGACAGACAGATAACCTTCCGCGTTCCCTGGATTGACAGAGAGGGCAACGCCCATGTAAACACCGGCTACCGCGTTCAGTTCAACAACGCCATAGGCCCCTACAAGGGCGGTCTGAGACTTCATCCCTCCGTCAATATCAGCATTATCAAATTCCTCGGCTTCGAGCAGATTTTCAAAAACTCGCTTACGGGCCTTCCGATAGGCGGCGCGAAGGGCGGCTCCGATTTTGACCCCAAGGGCAAGACCGACAGAGAGATTATGTCCTTTTGCAAGAACTTCATGCTTGAGCTTTACAAATACATCGGCGCCGACACCGACGTTCCCGCGGGCGATATCGGCACGGGCGCAAGAGAAATCGGCTACATGTTCGGCGCTTACAAGAGAATCAAGCGCCTTCACGAGGGCGTTCTCACCGGCAAGGGCCTCGCATACGGCGGCTCTCTCGCGAGAACAGAGGCAACCGGCTACGGTCTTCTCTACCTCACAGAGGAAATGCTCAGGTGCAACGGCTATGAAGCGGCGGGCAAAACCGCTGTTGTTTCCGGCTCGGGCAATGTTGCCATCTACGCTATGGAAAAAGCCGCTCAGCTCGGCATCAAGGTTCTCACCTGTTCGGATTCCACCGGCTGGGTTTACGACCCCGAGGGCATCGATGTTGCCGCCGTCAAGGAAATCAAGGAGAAGAACAGAGCCCGTCTTACCGAATACAAGAACTACCGCCCCAATTCGGAATATCACGAGGGCAGAGGCGTATGGCAGATTAAAGCCGACATCGCTCTTCCCTGCGCCACTCAGAACGAACTTCATCTTGACGACGCGAAACAGCTCGTCGCCAACGGCTGCATAGCCGTAGCGGAGGGCGCCAATATGCCCACAACGGCTGACGCTGTCAAATATCTTCAGGAAAACGGTATTCTTCTCGCTCCCGCCAAAGCCGCCAACGCGGGCGGTGTCGCCACCTCCGCTCTCGAAATGTCGCAGAACAGCGAGCGTCTCAACTGGACATTCGAAGAGGTTGACGCGCGCCTCAAGAACATTATGATCAACATTTTCCACAATATGGACGACGCCGCCAAGAAATACGGCATGGAGAAAAACTATGTCGCGGGCGCGAACATTGCGGGCTTTGAAAAGGTCCTCGAAGCAATGCTCGAGCAGGGCGTCTGCTGATTACGACAGTCCCTCTTTCTTTTATAAACACACACCGGAAACCCGCAGGAATTCATTTCTGCGGGTTTTCCGGAAAATAAGGAAGGCAAAACTATGGAAAAAATCCTTGTTCTCGATTTCGGCGGTCAGTATAACCAGCTCATCGCCCGCCGCGTGCGTGAGATGAACGTGTATGCCGAAATTGTTCCGTTCAACAAAACAACCCCCGCGGATATCTGCGCGGAGGGCTATAAGGGAATCATTTTCACGGGCGGCCCCAACAGCGTCTACGACGAAAAATCGCCGCACTTTGACAAAGGGATTCTCTCGGCGGGCATACCCGTTCTCGGCATCTGCTACGGCTGCCAGCTCATAGCGTATATGGGCGGCGGAGAGGTCTGCTGCGCCGAAAGCATAAGCGAATACGGCAAAACGGATTTAACCGTAACGGAAAGCCCTCTTTTTGAGGGCGTGCCGCAGAAAAGCGTTTGCTGGATGAGCCACACAGACTATGTCAGAACTCCTCCCGCGGGCTTTACGGTAACGGCGGTCACCGCGAACTGCCCCTGCGCCGCTTTTGCCGACAGCGAAAGAAAAATCTACGGCGTGCAGTTTCATCCCGAGGTCACCCACACCGAATACGGCGGCAGAATTCTCTCGAACTTCATAAAGAACATCTGCGGCTGCAAGGGCGACTGGACCATGGAAAATTTCGCCGGGACCTCGATTGCGAAATACAGGGAGGAACTCGCGGGCAAAAAGGTGCTGTGCGCCCTTTCGGGAGGCGTTGATTCCTCCGTCGCGGCCGTGCTCCTTCACAAGGCGATAGGTCAGAACCTCATCTGCGTTTTCGTCGATCACGGCTTTCTGCGCAAGGATGAGGGCGACACGGTAGAGCGCGTTATGAAAAACGAAATGGGGCTCAATCTCATAAGAGTCAACGCTCAGCAGAGGTTCCTCGGCAAACTCGCGGGCGTGACCGAACCCGAGAAGAAGAGAAAGATAATCGGCGAGGAGTTCATCCGCGTGTTTGAGGATGTCGCCAAAGAAATAGGCAAGGTCGATGTTCTTGTTCAGGGCACGATTTATCCCGATGTAATCGAGAGCGGCAAGGGCGACGCCGCGGTTATCAAGAGCCACCACAATGTGGGCGGTCTGCCCGATATAATTGAGTTTGAAAAAATCGTTGAGCCGCTCAGGGACCTCTTCAAGGATGAGGTCAGAGCCGTCGGCAGGCAGCTGGGCATTCCCGAATACCTTGTAAGCCGCCAGCCCTTCCCGGGCCCCGGTCTCGCCATAAGGGTAATAGGCGATATCACCGCTGAAAAACTCGACATTCTGCGCGAGGCGGACGCGATTTTCAGGGAGGAACTCGACAACTCGGAATTCGGCGGAAAGGCAAATCAGTATTTCGCCGTGCTCACAAACTGCCGCACCGTGGGCGTAATGGGCGACGCGCGCACCTACGGCTACACTGTTGCCCTGCGCGCGGTCACAACGGACGACTTTATGACTGCGGATTTCGCGAGAATCCCGTTTGATGTTCTGGCGAAGGCGTCCAACCGCATCACCAACGAGGTTCGCTCGGTGAGCCGTGTTGTTTACGACATAACTGCAAAGCCACCTGCAACGGTGGAGTGGGAATAATAGTTATCCTGCACAAAAAGCAGGGCAAAGTTTATTGCAAAATCCACATATGTTCCGAATTTTTCGTTTTTGTCAAAATAGAGTTGACAGTTGAAAATACGGGGCGTAAAATGATAATCAAGAAAGGCAAAGGCGTCTTTGAGTTCCGGCTCATCGACGCCTTCTATCTTTTTTATATGCTTTTATATCAAATCCGCACAAAAGGAAGCAACGGCGCTTTTCCGTAAGGGAAAAGCGCCTCTTTTTTATTCGCGGACGCAGACGAAAGGGGCTGATTCTATGGAAGATGACAATCTTGCGGGCAATTTCTTTTACATTGAAGAACCGCCCATAGAGTTTGACGCTTACGAAAAAGGCAAAGAAGAATACGGGGATATTTACGGCGCCGACCGGGATACCGATGAAAACGGCTGCGCCGGCGCAATTGCCCGGAACCAGAACTCAAATTAAATTTACGGAGGAAAAAACAATGAGTAAAATCACAAAGGAAGAAATACTTAAGAGCGCAAAGGAAAACAATGTTGAATTTATTCGCCTGCAATTCACCGACCTTTTCGGCATTATGAAAAATGTTGCCGTTACGGTATCGCAGCTTGAAAAAGCGCTTGACAACGACTGTATGTTTGACGGCTCGTCAATCGACGGCTTCGCGAGAATTGACGAGAGCGATATGTATCTTCACCCCGACCTTGACTCCTGGGCCATCGTTCCCTGGAGGAAGCACCACGAAATCCAGACCGGGCGTCTCATCTGCTCGGCTTACAAGGCGGATAACAAAACCCCGTTTGAGGGCGACCCGAGAAACATCTTCAAAAGAGTTATGGACGAAGCGGCTGCCGAGGGCTACGGCTTCAATGTAGGCCCCGAGTGCGAGTTCTTCCTTTTCAAACTCGATGAGAGCGGCAAACCCACCCTCGCCACGGGCGATGAAGCGGGCTATTTCGACCTGAACCCCATCGACCACGGCGAGAACTGCCGCAGGGATATCTGCCTTGCGCTTGAAAAGATGGGCTACACCATTGAGGCGTCGCACCACGAGGTTGCCGAAGGTCAGCACGAAATAGACTTCCAGTTCGGCGACGGTCTGACCACAGCCGACAGAGTTATGACCTTCAAACATGTTGTTAAAACCTACGCCACCAAGCACGGTCTTCACGCGACCTTTATGCCCAAACCGATTTACGGCATCAACGGCTCGGGCATGCATACAAATATGAGTCTTTACGACATCAAAACGGGCAAAAACATCTTTGACGACCCCGACGGCGACCTCGGCCTTTCGAAAGAGGCGTATTCGTTCATCGCCGGCATTATGGACCACATCAAGGGTATGGCGGTGTTCTCAAACCCGACCGTCAACTCCTACAAGCGTCTTGTTCCCGGCTATGAGGCGCCGAGTTATCTCGTATGGAGCACCTCAAACCGCTCCTGCCTTGTAAGAATACCCGCCGCCAGAGGCAAGGGCACCCGCGTTGAACTGCGCTGCCCCGACCCGACCTGCAACCCCTATCTTGAAATGGCGCTCTGCCTTGCCGCCGGTCTTGACGGCATAAAGAGAGGGCTTGTTCCGAAGCCCGCTTACGACAAAAACGTTTTCGTTCTCTCCGACGAGGAGCTTGAAAAAGAGGGCATCGACTGCCTGCCCGGCACTCTCGAGGAGGCAATAAAAGAGGCGGAGAAGGATCCGTTCATCAAACAGGTTATCGGCGAACAGGCGTTTGACAACTACATCAAGGGCAAGAAAGCCGAATGGGACGACTACAGAACAAAGGTCAGTCAGTGGGAAATCGACAGATATATGATTAACTATTGACGGGCTCTTTACGCAGCGGGCAGTTCTCCTTTTCCTGCCCGCTGTGATTAATTAAACAGGGAGAAAATTATGAACAGTTCAATATTTACCGCTGTCACCGACAGCGTTTTCGGAGTATGGTTCTTAATCGGCGCCGCGCTCGTGTTCTTTATGCAGTGCGGCTTCGCGATGGTTGAAAGCGGATTCACAAGGGCTAAGAACGCGGGAAACATCATAATGAAAAACCTGATGGATTTCTGCATCGGCGCCGTTATGTTCATTCTGCTCGGCTTCGGGCTTATGATGGGTGAGGAGTGCCTCGGCGGCTTTATCGGAATGCCGACACTCGGCGTGTTTACGGATTACGCGCATTTCGACTGGTCCAATTTCGTGTTCAACCTCGTGTTCTGCGCAACCGCGGCTACCATTGTTTCGGGCGCCATGGCGGAGAGAACAAAATTCTCGGCTTACTGCATTTACTCGGCGGTTATTTCCGTTGTGATATATCCCGTTGAGGCGGGATGGATCTGGAACGGCGGCGGCTGGCTCGCCAAACTCGGCTTCCACGATTTCGCCGGCTCAACCGCTATTCATATGGTCGGCGGCATAGCCGCTTTCATAGGCGCGGCGATTCTCGGCCCGCGTATCGGCAAATACAAAATCGACAAAAAAACGGGTAAGAAAACCCCGAAAGCGATTCCCGGCCACAACCTGACCGTAGGAGCGCTCGGCGTGTTCATCCTCTGGTTCGGCTGGTACGGCTTCAACGGCGCCGCCGCGACCGACACGGATATGCTCGCCTCAATATTCCTGACCACCACTTTAGCCCCGTCCGTCGCGACCGTTGTGACTATGATTTTCACCTGGGTCAAGGACGGCAAACCCGATGTTTCAATGAGCTTGAACGCCTCGCTCGCGGGTCTTGTGGCAATCACGGCACCCTGCGACTGCACGGACGCCCTCGGCTCAATGATAATCGGCGCGGTATCGGGCATTCTCGTGGTAGTCGCCGTTGAGTTCATTGACAAAAAGCTTCACATTGACGACCCCGTCGGCGCGTGCGCGGTTCATCTCGCGAACGGCATCTGGGGCACCTTTGCCGTCGGTCTGTTCTCCACCGGAGCGGACGGCGTGGGCAAAGGTCTTTTCTACGGCGGCGGACTTCATCAGTTGGGTATTCAGGCGCTCGGCTTTGTGTGCGTCGCCTCCTGGACGGCGGTTACAATGCTTATCGTCTTCAACCTCATCAGAAAATTCCACGGTCTGCGTGTCACGGAAGAGGAGGAAATCAAAGGCCTTGACGCCACGGAGCACAACCTCCCCTCCGCCTACGCCGATTTTATGCCGGCTATGGCTGTTGCCACCTCGGCTTCAATGAAGGCGATCCTTCCCGACGCGAAGGATGTGACTCCCCTCACTCCCGCGCAGCCGGTTGAGACAGCTGTTCCGGTGGAATCCTACATAACCGCTAAAAAGCCGAAGCTCACCAAAATCGTTATGGTCTTCAACCCCGCGCGGTTTGAGGCGGTAAAGGACGCTATGAACGAAATAGGCGTCACGGGTATGACAGTCACGAACGTTATGGGCTGCGGCACCCAGAAGGGACACAACATCAAAAAATACAGAGGCGTTGAGATTGAGGAAATGAATCTCAACCCGAAGATGAAACTCGAGATGGTCGTTTCAGCCGTTCCCGTCTCCGACGTTGTGGAGGCGGCGCGCAGGGTGCTCTACACCGGCAATATCGGCGACGGCAAAATCTTCATCTACGAGGTCGATGACGTTGTCAAAGTCCGCACCGGCGAGCGCGGCTACGACGCCCTCCAGGGTGAGGATGACATTTAAAACGGAATATCACGGCATTCAAGGGCAGTTTAAACACTGCCCGTATGCTGTTTTAAAAACAAATAAAAAGGAAGTCGGATTATGTTAAAGGAAGGGCAGGTAAGAATTCCGTCGGGCTGCGCCATAGCGGCGATTATTGACAGAAAAGGCGGAATGATAAACGGCTCGGAAATCATAAAATCAATAGCCCTTATGCACGACCGCTCAAACGGTCTGGGCGGCGGCTTTGCCGCCTACGGCATCTATCCCGAGCACAGTGACGAGTACGCTTTTCACATCTTTTTCGAAAACAGCGAGGCGCATCAGAAATGCGAGGAGTTTCTCTTCAGGCATTTCAACATCGATGCAGCCGAGAGAATCCCCACGAAAAAGGTTGATTCCATAAGCAACGGTCCCGATATCTGGCGCTATTTCGGCAGGGTCAACAGGGTTCGTATGAAGAACTCCCGCCTTGACGAGAGCGAGTATGTTGTGCAGTGCGTCACAAAGGTAAACTCCGCCTATGATGGCGCCTACATCTTTTCATCGGGCAAAAATATGGGCTGCTTCAAGGCGGTCGGCTACCCCGAGGATGTGGGCGAGTTCTATATGCTCGACAAATACAACGCCTATCTGTGGACGGCTCACGGCAGATTCCCCACGAACACCCCCGGCTGGTGGGGCGGCGCCCATCCCTTCAACATTCTTGACTGGTCCATTGTTCACAACGGCGAAATTTCAAGCTACGACACCAACAGAAGATATATTGAGCAGTTCGGCTACAAGTGCACAATGCAGACGGACACCGAGGTTATCACATATCTTTTCGACCACCTCATCAGGCACCACGGTCTGCCCACAAATGTAGCCGCCGATGTGCTGACCGCCCCCGAATGGGATGAGATAGACCGTATGGACAGCGAGCGCAGGGAGTATTTCACAAATCTGCGCGCCATCTACAGCGGCGCTCTCGTAAACGGCCCGTTCTCGGTAATACTCGGCTCAAACAAAGGGCTTCTCGCAATCAACGACCGGTTGAAACTCCGCTCACTCACCGCCGCCGTCAAGGGCGACAGGGCGTATTTCGCCAGCGAGGAGAGCGCTATAAGAATAATCTGCCCGGACCCGGAAAAAGTCTGGTCCGTCAGCGGAGCGGAGCCCGTGTTTGTTCCGCTCGAAATTGATGAAAGGGAGGATGATTAAATGCCCGTCAATTACATCCCCCGCAGATTTTCCGTAATAAGAGATAAGGATCTCTGCATAAACTGCGGCTGCTGCGTAAGGCAGTGCTCCAACGAGTGCCACTGTTTCGCCGGCGACGGCAAAACCGTTCTTTCGCGTTCGGATGAATGCGTCGCCTGCCACAGGTGCGTTGACCTGTGCCCCACGGGCGCTCTGAGAATTGAAAAATATGTGTGCGATTACAGGGAGAACGCCAACTGGACTCCTCAATATCAGCAGCAGATCTGCCGCCAGGCGGAAACGGGCGGTGTTCTGCTTTCGGGTATGGGCACACCGAAGCCCTATCCCGTTTATTGGGATAAAATCCTTCTGAACGCCTCCCAGGTCACAAATCCCTCCATTGACCCCCTTCGCGAGCCGATGGAAATACGCACGATTTTAGGCAGAAAGCCCGAAAAACTCACGGTTGAGAAAAAAGGCAAATCAACTGTCGATATGCCGCCTCAGGTCATACTCGAAACGCCGATTATGTTCTCGGCGATGAGTTTCGGCTCAATCAGTTTAAACGCCCAGAAGTCGCTCGCCATGGCGGCGAAGGAGCTCGGCACCCTCTTCAATGTGGGCGAAGGCGGTCTTCACCCCGAGCTTGAACCGTTTACCGACAGGGCGATTGTTCAGGTCGCCTCGGGCAGGTTCGGCGTTCACAGCGATTATTTGAACAACTCGCGTTTTGTGGAAATTAAGATTGGCCAGGGCGCGAAGCCCGGCATAGGCGGCCACCTCCCGGGTGAAAAGGTAAGCGTTGAGGTATCCGACGCCCGAATGATACCCGAGGGCAGCGACGCCATTTCCCCCGCTCCCCACCACGATATCTATTCAATTGAGGACCTGCGCCAGCTTATATGGGCGATAAAGCAGGCAACGGGCAACAAAAAGCCCGTCTCGGTAAAAATAGCGGCTGTGCACAATGTTGCCGCCATAGTTTCGGGCTGCGCGAGAGCGGGCGCTGACATTGTGGCCATAGACGGCTTCAGGGGCGGCACGGGCGCCGCTCCCGAAAGAATCAGGGACAATGTGGGCATCCCGATTGAACTGGCTCTCGCCGCGGCGGATCAGCGCCTTCGCGATGAGGGCATACGCTCAAGGATTTCGCTTGTAGCCGCGGGCTCGTTCAGGTGCTCGGCGGATATCGTCAAGGCAATCGCCCTCGGCGCGGACGCCTGCTACTGCGCCTCCGCTCCGCTTATAGCCATGGGCTGCCATATGTGCAGAACCTGCAACACGGGCAAGTGCAACTGGGGCATAGCCACACAGCGCCCCGAACTTACGAAGCGCCTGAATCCCGACATTATGTATAAACGCGTTGTCAACCTGATAAACGCGTGGAACCACGAAATAAAAGAGATAATGGGCGGAATGGGAATAAACTCCGTCGATTCATTAAGAGGCAACCGTCTTATGCTCAGAGGCATCGGTCTGAATGAAAAGGAACTCGAAATCCTCGGCATAAAGCACGCGGGCGAATAAGGAGGCGGCAGAATGAAAAGAATATACGCGAAAGAAGAACTCTGTGTAAACTGCCGTCTGTGCGAAGTCTATTGCAAAACGGCGCACTCGCTCTCAAAGGATGTGCTCACGGCCAATAAATACGAGGAACCCGCTCCCGTTTCAAGAGTTACCGTTTACGGCGACAAATATATTTCCGCCGCTCTCAACTGCCGCCACTGCGACGACCCGAAATGCGTAAAGGCGTGCATTACGGGGGCTATGACAAAGGATAAAGCCACGGGTATCGTCTATGTAAACGAGGACAAGTGCATCGGCTGTATGACCTGCCTCGCGGTGTGCCCCTACGGCTGCATAAAAGAGGGCAAAACCGCTGTTAAATGCGACCTCTGCCGAAACGAGGACGAACCCGCCTGCGTAAAGAACTGCCCCAATCACGCCCTTGTCTATACCGATCTTGGAGGCGAAAACGAATGAAATATGTAATAATCGGCGCCTCCGCCGCGGGTCTTGCCTGCGCCCTGCAGATACGAAAAGAGGACAAAGACGGCGAAATCACCGTGCTCACGAAGGAGAATTATCTCCCCTACAGCAGACCCTCCATCAGTTATTATCTTAAGGGCGTCGTAAAGGAAAACAATATGTATCTGCGCAAGCCCTCGTTTTACGCGCAGAACAATATAAATATCGTCACCGGCGCCGAGGTGAAATCAATAGACCGCGAAGCGAAAACCGTGAAGGCGGGCAGAAAGGTTTATCCTTACGATAAACTCTGCCTGTGCACCGGTTCAAAGCCGTTCGTGCCGCCGATGAAAAATGTTGAGGGTAAAAGCAACGCCCTCACCTTTCTCGATCTCGACTCCTCGAAGGCGATAAAGGCAAAGGCGGGCAAAAGCACCCGAGCCGTTGTAATCGGCGCGGGGCTTATCGGTATGAAGGCGGCGGAGGGGCTTTCCAAAATCTGCGAAAGCGTTGATGTCGTTGAACTCGCCCCCAGGGTTCTGCCGTCCATTCTCGATGAAAAATCGGCGAAATCGGTCAAAAAATTCCTCGAAACCGAGGGGCATATAAGATTCCATCTCGGTCAGACCGTAACCGAGGCGAAAAGCAAAGGCGACAGAATAACCTCCGTAATTCTCAAAAACGGCAAAGAACTCGCCTGCGACCTGCTCATACTCGCCGTCGGCGTACGCCCCGAAACGGCGCTTGCCGAAAAAGCGGGAATAGAGGTTAACAGGGGAATAATCACCGACCCCGGAACAATGAGAACAAGCGATGAGAACATCTATGCCGCGGGCGATTGCGCCGTCTCCGTCGATATGCTCGACGGCAGTAAAAGAGTAATCGCGCTGTGGCCCAACGCCGTAAATCAGGGAACGGCGGCGGGCTCGCAGATGGCTGGCGGATGTATCGCGATCGAAAAAAGCTATTCGGTAAACGCCATAGATTTCTACGGGCTGCGAATCTGCACCTGCGGGCTTATAAACGCGCAGGGCGACAGATATACGGATAAGATAATACGCGAGGGCGAAAGTTACAAGCGCCTTATATTCGAAGGCAGCCGCCTTGTGGGCTATGTGCTTATAAACTCTAGCGCGAACGCGGGAATCTACACAAGTCTTATTGAAACAAAAGCCGACATCTCCGCCCTTCGGGGCAACATCCTTGACACGCCCGGTCCTTTTATGTTCGACAGGGCGGAAAGGGAAATCCGTATGAAAGGAGCGCTTCCGTTATGAGCATAGTCGCGGGAATCAGGGGCTACGCCGAGGTAAACGACGAAATAAAGGCGGAGTTCCTTTCAAAAGCCAAAGTCACCGTCACGGATGTAAACGGTCAGCGCTATCTCGGAAACGCGCTTGACGGCGGCAAAACCCTTGAAATATACGGCACGGCGGGCAACGACCTCGCCTTCTGCTTAAACGGCGGAAGGGTTGTCATCCACGGCCACGGTCAGGATGCCGTCGGCAACACAATGGGCGGCGGCGAAATAATCATACACGGTCACGCGGGCGACGCTCTCGGCTACGGTATGCGCGACGGTCAGATATATGTGCGCGACAATGTATGCTGCCGCGGCGGAATCCATATGAAGGAGTTCCGCTCAATGAAGCCCGTGCTTGTAATCGGCACAAACGCCGGTTCCTTCCTCGGCGAATATATGGCGGGCGGCACAATAGTACTGCTCGGTCTCAATTTAAAGCGGGGCGAAAAACTTTTCGGCACGCACTGCGCCTCGGGTATGCACGGCGGTAAAATCTTTGTGCGCGGTTCCTTCCCGAGGGAAAACCTTTCTCCCAACATAAAAGCCGTCTCACTCAATGACGACGACCGTAAAGAACTCGACAGCTATATAAGAAAATACTGCCGCTGTTTTGACGCGGACTATGACGAAATAATGAAAAAAACCTTTATGAAACTTATTCCCGAAACTTCAAGACCGTATGCCAATCTCTATACGGCGGATTAGGAGAATTATGTTCAGTTCATTACACGAAGAATGCGGTGTGTTCGGAATTTTCGGCACAAGAACCGCCGATGTGGCAACGCTCGTCTATTTCGGGCTTCACGCCCTTCAGCACAGGGGGCAGGAGGCGTGCGGCATAGCCGTAAACAGCGACGGCGTGTTCTCCCACTACAAGGGCGACGGCCTTGTCTCCGAGGTGTTCACACCCGAACGGCTTGAGCGCCTGGGCAGCGGCAATATGGCTCTCGGCCATGTGCGCTACTCAACCACGGGCGGCAGGGATATAAACAACATCCAGCCGCTTGTAATACGCCATATCAAGGGTAACCTCGCCCTCGCCCACAACGGCAACCTCACGAACTCCGCGGAAATCCGCAAAAAAATCGAACTCTCGGGCGGCATATTCCACGGCTCGTCCGACACCGAGGCAATCGCCTACTCCCTTGTTTCGGACCGCCTTACGACCACGGATATGAGCGGAGCGGTTGAAAAGACGATGAGCACAATAAAGGGCGCTTATTCCTGTATTGTTATGACCGCTACAAATATGATTGCCTTCCGCGACCCCAACGGGTTCAGACCGCTTTGCGTCGGCAAAACCGCGGACGGCTCCTGGGTTGCGGCAAGCGAGACCTGCGCCCTCGACGCCGTCGGCGCGGACTATGTGCGCGATATCCGCCCCGGCGAAATCGTGGTGTTCTCAAAGGACGGCGTGCAGTCGATAACCTCCCACTGCCGCGAAAAGGAAAAAAGCAGTCTCTGCGTTTTTGAGTATATTTATTTCGCGAGACCCGACTCCGTCATTGACGGCGTGAGCGTTCATCACGCGAGGATAAACGCGGGTAAGTTTTTAGCCCGCGAGCATCCCGTTGACGCCGATATAGTTATCGGCGTGCCCGATTCGGGCATAGACGCGGCTCTCGGCTACGCGCAGGAGAGCGGCATACCCTACGGCGTGGGCTTCATAAAAAACAAATACACGGGCAGAAGTTTTATACAGCCCTCGCAGAAGCAGAGGGAAAACACCGTAAAACTCAAATTGAACGCCATAAAGGAGAGCGTAAACGGCAAACGGGTTGTAATGGTTGACGACTCCATTGTGCGCGGCACAACCTGCGCGGGCATAATCCGCCTGCTGCGAAACGCGGGCGCGAAAGAGGTTCACCTGCGCATTTCCTCCCCGCCGTTCAGGCATCCCTGCTATTTCGGCACGGATATAGACAGCGAGGAAAACCTCATCGCCTGCAAATACAGTTCCGTTGATGAAATTGCAAAAGCAGTCGGCGCGGACTCACTCGGCTATCTCTCCATTGAGGCGACCCACAAAATCGCCGAAGGGGCGGATGTCTGCTTCTGCGACGGCTGCTTCACCGGCGCCTACCCCGTCCCCGTGCCGGAAAACACAGCCAAAAACAAATTCGATATGAAAATGGGCAACTACACGGAATAATCCTCCGTTAAGCCCGTACTTAATCACTCATCAAAAAAAGCCACCCTCCCGGGTGGCTTTTTTATTCAATTCCGAGCAGAGCCGGAACTTCGCTTATTGATTTTATCTCATAATCTATGTGCGCGCCTCTTCTGTCCGTCACGCCGGACGGGTTGAAAAAGCAGGTCTTTATTCCGGCGTTGTTGCCCCCGCGCATATCGCCCGTGAGCGAGTCGCCCACAATCATAATTTCGTCCTTCGGGTACTCCCCCGTCTGTAAAAGCAAGCGGTCGAAAAACTCCCTGTTCGGCTTTTCAGCGCCCAAGTCCTCCGAGATGAAAATATAATCAAACAGTTCTCCGAGCCCGGAGTTCCCGAGTTTTCTCGTCTGGGCTCGCTTTGTGCCGTTTGTCACCGCGCACTGTATCACCTTGCCGCGCAGGTTCTCCACCGTCTCCTTCGCGAAGGGGAAGAAAACTATGGTGTCGCCCAGGCGAATCTGATACTCCTCGTTGAACGCCTCCGCCAGCGAGGTGTCAACGCCGTAAAGTGAGAAAAATTCGCGGAATCTGCCCGTGAGCACCTGCTTTTTGGTTATTTCGTTTCTCTCGAGCGCCTCCCAGTGGCGGCGGTTAATTTCGGAATAGACCGAAACCATCTCATCCGTGCATTCGCCTATGCCGAAAATCCCGAAGCAGTTTTTTATAGCCGCTTTTTCAGCCGCCTTGAAGTCGAGCAGTGTGCCGTCAATATCCCACAAAAGCAGTTTTATCATTTTTCAATAACCTTTATTATTTCGCCCACATACATGGTGTGGAAATCGCCCTGAGCGTACCACTGCGGCAGAATTGAGCCGTCAATAAAACTCTCCTTGTCAACCGGCACGGCGGCGATTTTTCTGCAGAGGAAAGCGCGTTTTGCCTCCTTGGGATAAACCGTGCCCTCATCGATGACGGGTGTAAGCCCCGTCTCCTTCCACTTGTCAATATCCCTGCCGCTTTTCGAGCCGCAGAGAGCGAGCGCGTTTCTGTATTCCCCGCTCAGGAACGAGAGCGAAAAGGTCTCGCCCGAGTCGATAAATTCCTTTGTGTATCGCGATTCTCTTATAAAAGCGAAAACAACATTTTTGCCCAAGAACACGCCCACGCCGCCCCAACTGACGGTCATCGTATTGGCTTTTTCTCTGCCGCCCGCGCTCACGAGCGCCCAGTCCTCACCGATTTCGGTGAACGGGTTCATTTTCAATTCCTTTATATCCATAATGTCCTCCGCTCAGTTCTCATATACCGGCTCAAAATCGTCCGCGGGATGTCCGCACAGCGGGCAGACAAAATCGGCGGGCAGGGTTTCGCCCTCATAGATGTAACCGCAGATTTTGCACTTCCACGCAACAATCTTTTTATCCTCCGCGGGCTTTTCGGGCTTCGGCTTGAGTTTCGCGTGATAGTCGGCGTATGTCAGCGGCGGATTGTCGCCCAGCACCTTCGCGTCCGTAACCTCAGCCACAAAAAGGGTGTGCGTGCCGAGGTCCTCGCTCGATACAACCTTCGCGCTTATCACCGCGCACGATGCCCAGCCCATATATGGAACGCCATTACCGTCAACGGGCAGAGGCAGGGGCGCCATCTTATCAACATTTCTGCCGGACTGCATTCCGAAATGCGCTATTGTCTGATATGAGCAGGTATTGTCGAGCGGACTCAAGGTGAAAACCCCGCTCTTTTTGAGTAGCTCGCAGGTGTAGTTTGTGTTGATGACCGACACGGCTATTCTCACCGGGTCGTTTGCCACCTGAATACAGGTGTTTGTGATGCAGCCGTTTTTCACTCCGTCCGCCTGGGTTGCGAGCATAAAAACGCCGTATGTCAGTTTGTAAAGCGCGGTGTTATCCATTTTCTGTTTCTCCTTCTCCGTTTTCGTCATCTTCCGCCGGGGATTCTTCTGTATTATCTGCTTCGGGTTCCGTTTCTTCACGGGCGGGAGCGTCGGATTCACCGTCGTCCTCCTCATCCGCGGGCAGTTTCTGCGCCTTTTCCTCGTTTTCCTTCTTTATCTTTTCGGTGGCTCTCGCAATCCGCCTCTCCTTCTCCGCCTTCTGCACAAAATACATGTTGCCTGTGCTGCCTATGCCGAAAAGCACCGCCGCCCCGATGAGAAGCGGGTGGAAAAGCAGAACGCCGCTGAGCAGATAAACGCACACGGGCAGCACCGTTACCGCCATTTCCTTCTCGGGCGATTTCTTCTGAAAATACAGCGCCCACATAACCTGATAGGCAATTATCAGCGCTATGTTGCCGAAAAAGTAGATAAGCATTGCCCCGTTGCTGCCGAAGCCGAATTCCTTTACAAGCAGCGGCAGCCACATAAGAATCATACACGCGTAGCGGAATATCCTGCCCATTAAAGGCAGTATTTTTTTGTCGCATTTTTTCTGCTTTTCGCCGTATTTGAGCGCGTAAATAACCTGCGGAATGAGTATTACAATAACGAGGCACGCGCCGAAAAAGCTTATCCAGCCGAGTTTCATAAAACACCTCCGGAAAATGACGGCATAGCCGTAATAATTGATTTGAAAAGCCGTGAAAACACAGCCTCCGCCGTAATAAATTTATTATATCACAGCCCTTCGCTTTTTACAAACAAAAAAACTCCGTTCGCCTGTCTGCCGCCAATTCCATATAAACGGTTTCTTCATTGTCTGTCGCCACACCCGTCGGCTCCGCCGCCACCTGCCCCCTCGCAAACACAGGTCGTCTTGCTCGCTTGAAGCGCTTCGCAATTCTCCCGTTTGCTCACCTCAGCGCCTCGCTGTTTCGTCCGCCGGACGCGCTTCGGCGCTTCGCCCCCACCGGAGACCCGCACCCCTTAATTGCTCATTTCTCACTTCTCACTCCTCATTAAAAAAACAGCCCTCGCGGGCTGCTTTTTGACTTATTTCTTTTTGGCGAGCGCCTTTCTGACCGCGCCCTTCGGATCCTTGATGAGCAGGTAAACCAACCATACAATAAGCCCGAGCGCAACCACGGACAGACCGAGGAAGGCGTCGTTTAACATATCGAGCGGTGCGGGGGTGAAATACTCCGCGCCGAGTTCTTTGTATTCGAAAATCGCGTCAACAAACCACATAATCGAAGCGCCCCAGAACATCCAGCAGAGGATGCCCGTCTTCATCTCGTTTTCGGGTGCGCCCTTATACCATATAACGGTGCTTATGACCGCGGCGAAAACAGTGATGAGTAATGTCATTACGCGTTCTCCTCCGCTATTTCCGGCTCTTTGTCCGCCTTTTTCTCCATAACGGTCACAACCGCGACTATGCCCGCCCAAACAAGGGTTACAAGCATAGCCATCATAACGCCGGCTGTCGCCATTTCGCCGAGCATTTCGGAAACCTCGCCCGTCTTGACCGCCGTTAAGAACGGGAAGGTCGGTATCACCTCGCCGTGCCACAGATGCTCAAACGCGAGCAGGAACGAGCCGAGCCAGAGCATTTTGTTGAGCCAGCCGAGTTTTTTTGAAAACGGAGTTTTGCCGCTTTCCTTGATTTCCGTATTCGCGCCGTTAAGATTTATGTGCTGTTTTTCTTCCTTTGATTTAACCGCCTTGGCAACAATTGTGGTAACAATCGCCTCAGCAACGGGAACGGTGAAGCATGCCATAATACTACCTCGCTTTTTTCTTTATAATAATTTACTGTTTTATTTTACTTTATTTTTATTCAGCCGTCAAGATTTAATTGCGCTGTGTAAGTGTGCCCGCGAGAGCGCAGTCGAACCTTTCGAAGCCCGCCTCATCTAAAACGGTGTTTTCATCGGGCAGGGTGAAGTCGCCGTTTTTCGGGTTCCTGAAACCGGGGTTCCCTATAACCGCTCCCTCGAACAACCCGATCGATTTCATTCCCTTCGGGAAAATGCGGGTCAGCTTGTTAAGCGCCGAATCGCGGTTGCAGAAAACATACTTTCCGTTTGTCAAATCCCAGAAAATGTTGCCGCTGTCCCTGAACTGCCAGTCGCCCGGAGCCAGATAAGCGGGCGTGTCGTCGGTTAAAAAGATGTTCCTTTCAAGCTTGAACTCAATGTGATTTTCCTCGCTTTCGTAGCCGATCTGATGCTCGCCGTGGCTGAAGCTCGAGCGCGCCTCGCCCTCACCGCTCAGAGCGAAAATGTTGTTCCTTATCAGGTTGTTCTCGCCGTAGTGCTGGTGAAAACTCTGCGAGCCGCAGGAATAAACGAGGTTTTTCTCAACGAGTATGAACTGTGAGCCCTCGTCAAGATATATGCCCCAGCCGCCGTAGCCGCCCTCGCCCGAGTCGGCGGCAACATCGTGTATCACATTGCCCGAAAGCACCGTGCCTTTCTGCCTGCCGAGGGTGTAGATTCCGCCCATATCCGACAGCCAGCCCTGACCGATGTTGTAAATCAGATTATCGCGCACGCTTATATTCTCCGTCACGCTGTAGGAGTAGCCCCAGAGCCAGCCGACCGAAACAGCCGTGTAGTAGCCGTTCTTTATTTCGTTGTGCTCTATTTCGCACGAGCGGGCGTTTGTGAGCAGAACGCCGACAGCCGCGTAGAAATATCTGCCGTAGCCGTCAATGAGGTTGTCCTTTACCGTGATGTTTTCGGTAATCTCCGCGTCCTGTGTGCTGTTGAAGCCGTGGATGAACACTCCCGAAGCGCCTGTGTTGAGAATATCGCAGCCCGTAACGGACGAGTTTTTGACACGGCGGTTGAATTTTACCGCGCAGGTGCCGATATTTATAAACGAGCAGTATTTTATGTCGATTTTTTCACAGTCTGTCGCCTCAAACGCCCCCGCGCAGTCGTATTCCGCCTGAGGAAAGCGCATGCCGTATTCGCTCAGCCAGCTTCCCGGTTCGAGTTCGGGGAAGCCGCTGTTTGTGTCGCGGAAGGTTATGCCCTCAAAATAAAGCGAACCGCAGCCGCTTATGTTCACAAGTTTTTCGGAAACGCCGAAACTTATGTTGAGGTTTTCCGCGGTCTCGCCCTCTTGCGGGATGTAAAAGAGCTTGTGCTCTCCGCCGTCAAAATACCACTCGCCGGGCTTGTCCGCCGCCTCGTAAACATTTTCAAAGTAGTATTTCTGCCCCTTTTCGATTTTCATTGAGGCGGGCGTTTCAAACAATATTCTTCCGCGCTTTTCGTCATAACCCCTGAGTTTTGAAATCTCATCCGCCCAGTAGTGGAGCACCCTGAGCGTCACATTGCCGGGATTTCTGAAATCCCTTGTCTCCTGCTTTTTGTCGGGAGTCAATTCAAGGTCGCCGTAGGACCAGTCCCAGGGCGTGTTTTCATCCGTGAAAAGTCCTCCCTCGTGGTTCGTTTCGCTTATATAGAAATATCCGCTTTCCGGGTATCTCGTCTGCGGCAGTTTTTCGCCGTCGCGGAAAACCGAATCAAAATCCGCGTTGTCGGGAACAGCGGCGCTCAGGCACTTTATGCCGTTTATCGTGTCCTCTTGCCAGCCGTCGGCTTTCACAGCGCCGGAGAACACGACCTCCTCGCCGGGGCAGGCGATGAACCGCACGTTTTGAGCGTCGCCGGAGTTGAATTCAAGCGGCGATGAAAAAAGATATTCCCCGCCCTTTATCCACACGGTGATTTCGCCCTGCGCTCCGCTTTGCCGCCTCTCCTTCGCGAGCGCCTTTGCCCTCTCAACGCTTTTTACCGGCGCTGTTTCGCTCCCCGCGGCGGAGTCGTCACCTTCGGGAGACACGAGAATATCGTAATCCCCGAATTCATATTGAGTGTATTCCCTCTGCTGTTTCACGGGTTTTTCCGCCTCCGTATAGGTGTAGTCCGTTGTGTCCGCCCGCTGAAAAAGATTGAGCAGCGGCAGAATCAGAACCATAAAAAACGCGGTTATTCTCAGAGTCAGCGGCATATTTCGCTCCTTCCCGCGCGGCTGTTTGCGCGCGGATTTTTCTTATGGTATTATTATATAACAACACTTCCCCGCGGGCAAGGTTTAACATTATATTTTTTATCTGTAACCTTCCGCACGCTTTTTCCGTATAATAAGCAGACGGACAAAAAAGGAGGCGACGCTTATGGATAACGGCGCTGAGCGCTGGCGCAGTTATCTCTCGGGCGACGACAACGCGCTGCGTGACATAATAAATGAATACGGCATGCCGCTTCGCATGTTTCTGCGCTCGGTGATATCCGACCCCGATATCGCCGAGGAGGCGACTGTGGAAACCTTTGTGAAAATCGCTGTCAAAAAGCCGAAATACAACGGAAAAGCGTCATTCAAGACCTGGCTTTTCACAATCGGGCGAAACACCGCCGTTGATATGGCAAGAAGCAGAAAAACTCGCGAGGCGGTCTCTCTCGATGACACGGTTCAGCCCGGTGACAGCGCAGAGGATCTGTATTTCAGAAGCGAGCAAAACCTCGCCCTTCACCGCGCCATGGAAAAACTCAAGCCCGAATACCGCGCCGTCCTCTTTCTCCGTTATTTTGAAAACCTGCAGGTAAAGGAAACGGCAAAAATCATAAAGAAAAGCGAAAACAACACCAAGGTGCTGCTTCACAGGGCGCGCGAAGCGCTCAGAAGCCAACTTGAAAAGGACGGTTTTGATTATGAAATCCAATGATGAAATATTCGATATCGTTTTGAGCCGCAGGGACGAATACGAAAGGAAAAAGCGGACAAACCGCAGAAAAATAACGGCTCTCGCCGCCGCTGCGGTCGCGGTGACAGCCATAGTTTTAACCGCCGTCGCGGCGCAGAGAAACAATCTCCGCCGCACGGTCTCCGCGCCGACCGGCACGCAGGAGAGTATATCAACACAGGCAGAAAACCTTTCCGCCTTAAAGCCGGAATCGGCAGCCGAAACCTCCGCAAATACACCGGAGCAAACCGGCACAAAAGCGGATCCCAGCGAAACAACAACCTTCCGCGAAAGCATCCTTGAAGGCGGCGAGTCGGGCGGAATATACATCCCAGTAATTCCCGAATCGGCAAGCGCTCCCGCGGGCGTGAAAATCACGGGCGAGCCCCTCACCGACGAAGAGGCGAAGGCGTATTTTGAAAGTGACGGCGTATCAATCGTGAACGCCCTCTCGGCGAGCGGAGTCAATACAGATGATATCCGTTTTTCCTCTGAGGGCTACTGCCACGTAAGCTATGACGGAACCATGGGAAAGCCGCTTGAATGCAGACAGAACTTCCGCGATTATCCCGTCTGTAACGGCAGCGACCTTGTGGCGATTGTGACCCTCGTCAAGGAAAACGGAAAGATTTACTCCACCCCCGCCTTCGGCTCACCGTGGTTCGGCAGTTATAACGCCTTCCTCAGCGCTCACAAGGGGCAGAAACTTCTTTATGTCTATGCCGGAGCGGCGGAAATAATCATCGCCCCCGACGGCACTTGTTACAATCCACAAGGCATCGACACCGGCGAATACTTCTCCCTCCCCGACCCCTACAACTATTTTTATTGCGAACAGGCAACCTTCACGCCCTGAAAAAAGCCCGGGTTAATGAGGAATGAGCAATTACCGGACTTTTTCTGCCGGTTATACATGAAATCTGAATTCCGTTGTGGCCTCCTCCTGTGGGGGTGTGGGTTCCCGGTGGGGCGAAGCGTCGAAGCGCGTCCTGCGGACGAAACAACGAGACGCTGAGGTGAGCAAACAGGAGAATTGCGAAGCGCCGCTGACGGCGGCCGTCCCCTCTGTCGTCTTTGACGACATCTCCCCGCACCGCGGGGAGTCACCAAGCGAGCAAGGCGACCTTCGTTTGCGAGGGGGATAATCAGGCAGAAGCATCGACCGAGCCGGGAGGCGAGACAGGTGGATTGACCGCTTGCGGTCAAGACGGAAGGAGTCTGCTCCGGTTTTTGTCCTCATTTGCATCTCTGTTGCGGCACGGAAGAATCCGTGCCCTACAAAGCAAAACTCCGTTTTGCCCGGAACGCCGAACGGCGTTCCCTACGCGTAGAAACATCCCTCGTCTCCTCTCCTGTGAATTAAAATTGAAAAGGCATAAAAAAACGGCTCGCAGATTAACTCTGCAAGCCGTTGATTTTTTTCAATCAAAGGAGTGAGAATTTCACGACAAGCGCCGCGAAAACGATTGACACCATTGAAAGAAGTTTGATTAGGATGTTGATTGACGGGCCTGATGTGTCCTTGAACGGATCGCCCACCGTGTCGCCCACGACTGCCGACTTGTGGTTGTCGGAGCCCTTGCCGCCGAACTGACCGCTCTCAATATATTTCTTCGCGTTGTCCCACGCGCCGCCCGAGTTTGACATAAACACAGCCATAAGGAAACCCGAAGCCGTAGCGCCCGCGAGCATTCCCACAACGCCGGTGCAGCCGAGCACCATACCCACTATTACGGGCACGGCAACCGCCACAAGGGTCGGTAGCACCATTTCGTGCAGACTGGATTTTGTGCACAGGTCAACGCATTTCGCGTAGTCCGCGTCGGCTTCGCCGGTCATAATGCCCTTGATTTCCTTAAACTGGCGGCGAACCTCAATAACAACGCTCTGCGCCGCCCTGCCCACGGAGTTCATTGTGAGCGCCGCGAAAACGAAGGGCAGACACGCGCCTATGAACAGACCTATAAGCACTGTCGGGTTGTTTATGTTGAGGTCGGTTATCTTGTCGGCGAACGCGCCGCCGTCAATGGTCTTGATTTTGTCAATGTACGAAGCCATAAGAGCGAGAGCCGTGAGCGCCGCGGAACCTATCGCGAAGCCCTTACCCGTTGCCGCCGTTGTGTTGCCGAGCGAATCGAGAGCGTCCGTTCTCTCCCTTACGGATTTGTCAAGCCCCGCCATTTCGGCTATGCCGCCCGCGTTGTCCGCGACGGGGCCGTAGGCGTCCGTGGCGAGAGTTATGCCGAGTGTTGAGAGCATTCCGACAGCCGCGAGGGCTATGCCGTAAAGGCCCTTGGCCGCGCTCTCTCCGCCGCCGGAGACGAAGTACGCCACAAGCACGCAGATTGAAACAATTACTATCGGAATAAGCGTTGAAAGCATACCAACCGAGAGACCGCTTATGATGATTGTAGCCGTGCCGGTCTCGCTGGATTTGGCGAGATTCTGCGTGGGCTTATAGCTGTCGGAGGTGTAATACTCCGTGGACTGGCCTATGAGCACGCCCGCCACAAGACCCGCGAGAATGGCGAAATATATTTTGAAATTGCCCAAAATCACATAAACAAGGGGCAGTGTGACCGCGGCTATGAGAATCGCCGAGAAGTTTGTGCCCTTTGAAAGAGCGCGAAGAAGCTGCTTCTGCGATGCGCCCTCCTTGGTTTTTACGAGGAAGGTGCCGATTATTGAGCAGAGCACGCCCACTGCGGCTATGCACAGCGGAAGAGCCATCGCCTTGAAATCCTTGAAAGCCGCAACGCCGAGCGCGCAGGATGAAATAATCGAGCCGACATAGGATTCATAGAGGTCGGCGCCCATGCCCGCGACATCGCCTACATTGTCGCCCACATTGTCCGCTATAACGGCGGGGTTTCTCGGGTCATCCTCGGGAATACCCGCTTCAACCTTACCCACAAGGTCGGCGCCCACATCGGCTGCCTTTGTGAAAATGCCGCCGCCCACACGGGCAAACAGAGCCATTGACGAAGCGCCCATACCGAAGGTGAGCATGGCGCCGGTGACATCGGCGTTTTCAAGTTTGAACACGAACTTTAAAAGGAAGAGCCAGATTGTTATGTCGAGAAGACCGAGACCTACAACCGTGAAGCCCATAACCGAGCCCGCCGAGAACGCCACGCGCAGGCCCTTGTTGAGCCCCTCGCGGCAGGCGTTTGCGGTACGCGCGTTCGCGCTTGTGGCGATTTTCATGCCGATAAAGCCCGAAAGGCCGGAGAAGAAGCCGCCCGTGAGGAAAGCGAACGGAACAAAGCCCGTGAGCAGACCGTTGAGCGCCATAATACCGAGCACCGCGAACATAACGGCAAAGAAAATTATAACTATCCTGTACTGTCTGTTGAGATAAGCGTTCGCGCCCTGACGCACAGAGAGCGAAATCTTTTTCATAGCGTCGGTGCCCTCGTCAAAGCCGAGCACCTTCTTCGCCTTGAGCACGGCAAAAAGAAGCGCCATTATTGACGCGACCGCCGTCAGGCAAACAATTAACTTTTCATTCATCATACCAACTCCTGTTTACGGGATTATAAACGTAAGGCTTTGCGCCGCCGCATTGCGCGCAAAGCGCCTTTGTGCTTTCGGGAATAATTAATATAACACAACAGAAAAACAATTTCAATATTTTTTTATAATTATAAAAGATTTTATTTAAAGACCCGGATTGCCGGCAGATTCTTGATGTGCAATATTTGCATACTGTTTTTATTTTGATGTGCAATATTTGCACATTGTTGTTGACTTTGATGTGCAAATATGATACAATCGGAGCAGAGGTGGTTATTATGACACTCAGAGAACTCCGGTTATCAAAAGGACTTACTCAGAAACAGGCGGCTGAGCTCTGCTCGGTTTCACTGCGCAGTTACATTACTTTTGAAAACGATGACTCCAAAACAAATACCATAAAATACAAATACATTGTTTCGGTTCTCGGGCAGTACGGCATCATAGATGAAACTCACGGAATACTGACCGTGGACGAAATCCGCGCCGCTCTCGAAGGCGCGTTTGAGGGATACAATGTGTCTTACTGTTATCTTTTCGGCTCATATTCCAGGGGAACTGCCACAGAGTCAAGTGATGTCGACCTGCTGATTTCAGCCGATGTGACGGGAATGAAATTTTTCGGTCTGGTTGAAAAGGTCAGAGACGCGCTTCATAAGAAAGTTGATGTTCTCGACCCCGGTCAGCTTAAGGACAACCCCGATCTGCTCAATGAAATACTTAAGGACGGTGTAAAGGTTTATGGATAACATCAAAGACAACAATTACTTCATTGCCAAAATACTTGAAGATATCCGATTCATCATTTCCCACACCGCCGCGCTTTCCATTGAAGAATTCACTGCCGACGAGGTTTTGCAGGACTCAATGATGTTCCGCCTTGTTCAGATTTCGGAAAACTCCGGAAGGCTTGCCCCCGAATTCAGAGAGAAACATTCATCTGTGCCCTGGGGTGACATCGCGGGTCTGCGCAACAGAATCGTTCATGACTACGGCAATGTGAATCTGCAGATTGTGTTTGACACGCTTAAAAACGATATTCCCGACCTTAAAGATATTTTTGAATCACTGTGACCGCATAAAACAAAACATAAACAGCACGGCGGCAATTAAAAAGTCTTCCCGGTGCCCCTATCAAAAATATTGAACTGTTATGAGGAGTTGAAAGAAAAAGGAATTGAATCATCTCTTTATGAACTTGATGATGAGCCTGCCAAAATTGAATTGTTTTATAATCTTGACAGAACATATTCCGAAATTTCAGATTAAATTGACGCAGAGGGAGACGAAAAACAGTTCAATAACCGATTTGCTCTCCGTGCGAAACGCACGGAGAGCATTTTTCATTACAGTTATATTAAATTGTTTTTCTTCCTTTACGCCTTTTCGAACAGCAGGGTGTCCGTTATTTCCGCGCCTCCCTGAAGATCCGCGTACACACAGACCATGGCGTAGTATTTGTCCTCGCTGTCCTTTTTGTCGGTAATCTCGCACAGCAGACAGTAGTTTCTGCCGGCCACCACCTGGGTGGCGACACAGGCAATCGGGTCATAATCCTGCTCATCGTCCGCCGCTGCCGCCTTTTCAAACACCTCGCGTATCTCGGGGGTTACATACGGGTTTTCAAGCTGTTCCCAGCCGCCCGCCAATCCCGCGGGTCCCACTTCGGCGCCGCAGTTGTAAATCTCGCTGACAACCGCTTCGCCGCTTAAATCCTGATAGATATAGAGTATGGCGTAATAAGATTTTTCCTCGGGCGCGTAAACACTCGCCTTGCTCAGGAAACAGTAGTTCGTGCCCGCCACCGCCTGGGTGGCAATAAGGGCGAGCGGCTCATATTTAACGCCCATTATCATATTCGTCGCTTTTTCGAAAATCTCCGCTTCGTTCTCCCCGACCGTCGGCAGGAACGCGCGCTCATATTCGCTGTCCCAGTCCGTGTGTCTCTCGGGAGGGGCGGGTTTTTTACCGCACGCGGCAAGCGCAAACAGCAGGGCGGCGGCAAGAAGCGCCGCAACAAACCTCTTCATAAGTGACTCCTTTCGGCAAAACCGGTTGTGTTTAAAACTGTTTTCAGAATGTCAGCGAATCAATCTTCATTACATTGTCTTTGACATAATTGAGGCAGAAGTCCGCCAGTGCCTTGTGCTCGGGGTCGTCTGTGCCGAAGCGCTTCAGCGTTCTTCTTAAAATGCGGGTGAAGAAGATGAGTTTCGCCTTGTCGGCAACCGCCTGAATAAACTCGTCGCTCTCGCCCTCGAAATAGTATTTGAGCGTGTATTCCCAGAACGCCTTGCACGCTTCATCGGGAATGCCGAGGAACTGCGACGGGTTGTCCTTGTCCACGCAGCCGAAGCCCTCATAGGCGCCGTAAATCGCGGCGAACTCGAAAACCGGATGCCCCTGTGAGAGCGTGTCCATATCGATAAGCAGGTTTTCGCCGTTCTGCTGCATTATATTCTTGATGTGGTAATCGCCGTGAAGCATGGTGTCCGTTTCGGGAACCGCCTCAAAGAGAGCGATGAGCTTTTTGCCCTCCTCCTCGCTGAGGTAATCGAGGCAGAACCTCGCCCAGATGAGCGCCTCCTCCTTCTTGCTCGGCAGCTCGCCGGGCTTGAGATGTGTGGCGTGCATGGTTTTGAGTATTTCCACGCTCTGTTTCGCGAGCGATTCAACATCCGCGCCCGCGTTTATGAGTTTTGCGAAGGATTTGGCGTTGAGAAGCTCGAAAACCGAGCCGTATAGATCGCCCACGCGCACAACATCATAGGGAATAGCCGTGGGAATGCCCATTACAAACGCCTTCCTCGCGAGTTCTCTCTCGTTGTGGATTTCCGCGAGCGAGTCGGGACTTTTGTAGACCTTGACTATGGTGTCGGGATCGGTGCGGTAAACAACGCCGTTCGCGCCCTCACCTATAATTTCGCAGCCCTCAACCGAAAGTTCCCTGTACGCTTTCGAGATACTCATCATCTCGGTAAAGCCGGTCATATCGAAAATTTCATAAACCTCGCTTGAGCAGTTTATGATTTTTGTTGTGGAATTCGCTTTTTTGAGGCGCAGAACAACCCTGAGCCCGGCGCTTGAAATATACTCAAGCTCCGCCGCGTCGAGTGTAAGCTCGCCGTCAAAGCCGCCTATCTCGGCGTTTATCGCCTGTTCAATGTCGGGGGCGTTCGCCGAATCGATTCTGCCTGAAAGTTTTACGATTTTTTCCATTATTCTCCTCATTCCCGAACAAAAATGTTCCGCTGTATTGTGCATATTGTTTTCTTATGTTAAAATAACATTATAATTTTACTTTATTTTTCAGTCAATTACAATATGCGCGGATGAATTTTTGAAAAATCTTCTTTTTTGTGTGAGGTTATTATGAGATCCATAAAAGAACTGCGGAGCCGCCTGTCATTCAATATAATAAGCGCTATCGTTCTGCTTCTGCTCGTTTTCAGCGTGGTTGTCAGCGCGATCGGCTTCACGGTTTTCACAAACTCCTTAAAGCGCGAATACACCGATTCCGCGCTGAACACCGCCGCTACCGCCACCTCGATTGTAAACGCGGACGATATCGCCCTCTATCTCGGCGGCGAAAAACTTGAGGAGCACGCCCGCACTCAGGGTTATCTCGACACGCTGTGCGAAAAAATGCAGGTGTCGCTCATCTATGTAATCAGCTTTACCCCGCCCGATTTCGGAAGTTACACCTGCGTTTTTGACTCGGTTGAGAGCGGCTCGGGCTATTCCGTGTGGGAGCGCGGCAGCGTACACGAGAGCACAAACGACCAGAACCGCGCCGCCTATTCGAACCTTTACGGCGGCAAATCGGAATACGAGGTGGTCTTCCGCACGAGGAACCTTCACGGCAATATGCCCCACATCACGGTTATGGTACCCGTGAAAAACTCCGCGGGCGAAACCGTTGCCGTAACCTGTGTGCAGAGACCCATGCGCGAACTCATCGAGGGCAGAGCGCCCTACCTCTACACAATCGCCTTCGCCACCCTGCTCCAGATTCTCATAACCTCGCTCATAGCGGCGGTATATATAAGAAAACAGTTTGTTGTTCCTCTCACAAAAATTAACAGCGAAGCCACCCGCTTCGCCGGTGAAAACAGCGCGCCCGAAACCCCGCTCAGCCCCGATATGAGCGACATAGGCGAAATCTCGTCCCTCGCGAGGTCAATCGGGCTGATGGAAACCGAAATTCTCGAATATATCGATAATATAACAAAAATCACGGCGGACAGGGAGCGCATCGGCGCCGAGCTGAACATCGCGAGCAGTATTCAGGAAAACTCCGTGCCCAACATCTTCCCCGCCTTCCCGGAAAGGGCGGAGTTCGATGTTTTCGCCTCGATGTCGCCCGCCAAGGAGGTCGGCGGCGACTTCTACGACTTCTTCCTGATTGACGAAAACCGCCTTGCCGTGGTTATGGCGGATGTTTCGGGCAAGGGCGTGCCCGCGGCTTTGTTTATGATGGTTACCAAAATTCTCATAAACGACCGCTCGCTCATGGGCGGAACCCCCGGCGAGATACTGACCTTCGTAAACGACCGTATTTGCGAAAACAACCGCGCCGATATGTTCGTGACCGTCTGGCTCGGCATTCTCGACATATCCGACGGCACGCTGACCTTCGCGAACGCCGGTCACGACGACCCCGCCGTCTGCAGAAACGGCGGAATCTTCGCCATCGAAAAGACCCGCCACAGCCCCGTTATCGGCGCCATGAGCGGCATACAATACAGGGATTACACCCTGAAAATGGAAAAGGGCGACCGCCTCTTCCTCTACACCGACGGCATTCCCGAGGCGACCGACCTGTCAAACAATATGTTCACAATCGAGGGTATGGTCGAAGCCCTCAATTCCTGCCGCGGTCTTTCCCCGCGCGAGATGCTCTCGCAGGTGCGCTCAAAGGTCGATTCCTTTGTGGGCGATGCCCCGCAGTTTGACGATATAACAATGCTCTGCCTCGAATACAGAGGCAAAGCGGAGGAAAAATCGCTCACCGTCCGCGCGGACAACAAAAGCCTCGCCGAGGTGACGGATTTTGTTGAAAACTTCCTTGAGGAAAAGGGCGCCTCACCGAAAATAATAACTCAGCTCGAGCTTTCGGTTGAGGAGATATTCGTAAACATCGCGAACTACGCCTACGGCGATGAGGGCGGCGACGCCTCAATCCGCCTCAAAGAGGAAAACGGCAGCGTCTTCATAACCTTTGAGGACAGCGGAATTCCCTACAACCCCCTCGAAAAGGAGGACCCCGATATCACCCTCTCCGCCGACGAGAGAGAGCCCGGCGGCCTCGGAATATTTATTGTAAAGAAAAACTCCGACTCCGTCACCTACTCCCGCACCGACGGCAAAAATATCCTCACAATTGCAAAAAAACTGAAATAATACAAATAATCAAATGAAAAAGCGAAGTCCCTCTCGGGGCTTCGCTTTTAAATATTAGGTTCCTGCGGTCTGTTATTCCTTGACGAACTCCTTGCCGTCAATAAAGATTGAACCGCCCTTTTTCTCAAACGAGAAATCCTTGCTCATGTCAACGCCGATAATGCTTGAATACTTGAAGGTAATCTGATCATCCTCAATTTCGTATTCGCCGTCAACCGAAAGACCGAAAACTTCGCCTGTAACTTTGTTGTCCTTGTCAAATGTAAGTGTTCCGCCTGCGCTGTCGGTGGCTTTATAGGTTCCCTTGAGCGTTTTCGAGCATCCCGCGAACATTGACACTGCCATAACAAGAATCATAACAACGGCTACCGCTTTGACAAATTTCTTCATATTAACTCCTCCTTTTATTTGTTACTTGTATTTTATTATCTTTTAAGGAAAAAATCAATACCCGTTTTGCCTGATTATTTCTGGTCAATAACAAACGCGGCGGAGTTGAACAGTTTCTTGAAGAAGGCGATGAGTCTGCCGAAGAAGCTTGTGTTCACATCGACCTTTTCAACCTTCGATTCGGCGACAGCCGCGCCGTCCTTCACAATCCGCGCGCTGATATTGAAATCGGCGGAGGCGTTCTCAACCGTATAATCGTTGCCCGTACCGACATCCTCACCGTTCACATACCAGTGAATTTCGCTGCCCGAGGGGGCGGAATCCGTCGCGGCGTGGAAGGTGATTGTCGTGCCGTAGTCCACGCTTATGCTCGCCTGATAAGCGGCTATTTCAACAGCGGGCTTTTCATCTTCGCTGCCTGTGTTTGCCGCGGGCTTGCCGGCGTTGATTTCGGTTCCGTCGGACATCTGAACAACGAGCTCGCCGTTTTCGTTATAATGCATTCCGGTTATTGTCGGGGCGTCTTTGCCGTCCTGTCCGTCTTTGCCGTCGGCGCCGTCCTGTCCGTCCTGACCGTTTGCGCCGTCCTGTCCGTCTTCGCCCTTAACCTTACCGAGATTGAATGTGCGGCCGTTTGTAAGCGTGATAACCAGTTCGCCGTCGCGGTTGATTTCCGTTGTGGCGATGCCCACGCCGTCGGCGCCGTTTTCGCCCGTGATTTTGCCCACATTAAACTCATTGCCGTTTGTAAGCGTGATGATGAGGTTGCCGTCTGAGTCGAGTTCAACTTTCTCGATTCCCACGCCCTCGGCGCCGGTTTTGCCGGTCGCCTTGACGCCGAGCGAGGTCCAGGTTGCGCCGTTGTCGTAGGAAACCTCCCAGCAGTTGGTTTCCTCGTTTATCTGAAGTCTGGGGGTTACGGCTACGGTCTCTCCACCTTCGGCGGTGACATTGATATTTGTAACCGAAACAGACCCGAGGTCGTTCTCGGTGCCGTCGGTCAGTTTTACGATGAGATGGTTGTTATCGTCAATATAAATTGTGTCTATGCTTACGCCTATGGGGCCTTCATCGCCCGTCGCCTTTACTCCGAGCGAGGTCCAGGTTGTGCCGCCGTCATAGGAAACTTCCCAGAAGTTTGTCTCATCGTTTATGCGGAGCTTGGGGATGCCGCCTTCCTCGTCGCCTACATTGTGACCCACGCCGCCGTAAAGCGGAGCGCCCGTGGGGTCGTTTTTAAGCTCTGTAAGCGCCATGGCGGGGCAGATGCCGATGTCCGTCTCGGTTACGTCGTTGCTGTAGTCCGGCGAACCGTTGATGATTATGAAATACGCATCGGATGTGTTGTTGGTGGGAGTGCGCAGCCACTGAAGCGGGGTGTCTTCATATTCAAATATTCCCTGGCACCGTGCGTAATCAGTCGCTGTTGTCAGTCTGTCATCGTCCGAACTGAAGCCGAAATCTTCATTCTGAACCTCATAATAGGAGAGAAGGAATATCTGGTCCTCCGTTGCCGGCGCGTTGAACGCCGCGCTGTCCGGGCAGTTGTTGTTGAGCATAACCGGTTTGATTGTTTCCGCCTGCTCGGAGGAAAAAGCGGTTGTTATAAAATAACTGTTGAGCCACTCGCGGATGCTGCTCTGCGAGTAATCGTTGGCGTAATAGGTTCTGTCCGTGCTGCCCCAGTATTTGCCGTCGGACCTGACCATAAAGTTATTGAACGCCTGGCTGTCTATGGCGCTGTCGCAGACAATAAGACCGAAATCGGGGTCAAGTACGCGCCATTTTATCGGTTCATAGGCAAACCAGTAGATATTCTCGGCTGTATAGCCGTTATCACTCTGATTTGAGTTTCTTGCGGTGTTGTCATCCGCCGTGTATATCGGACGGTAGGAATCAATTCTGACGGCTCTGTACTTTACGCCGGACAGAACAATATCCTGCCACAGCATAAAATCGCCCGCCTTCATAGCGCCGTTTGCTTCGGTGTTGTTGCCACTGTAGTAGTCAAAGCTCGTCCATTCCTCTTCCATAAGCTCGGGCTCAAGACGGCTTAAGAGTTCTTCATCCGTAACCCTGCTCTGCGGATATGTGCCGTAAAACAGCGTGTCGCCGACCGCGTAGCTGTCATCGGCGGAAACCGCCGTGCCTGCGAGCGCAACAGCGCTCATCACAAGCAGAAGCGAAAGCAAAAGCGCCAATGCTCTTTTTCCTGTTTTCATTATGTTTTCCTCCTTGAAAGTATTTAAGAAACGCTGACAGAATTATTTTATCACAAACGCCCCCGCGATTACAACAATTTTAATACGAAAAAAGCAAAATTTCCGTAATAAAAGGGCGCGCTTGTTGAAAACCTTTCCCGTTTGGTTTATAATGAAGATACCAAATTATATAAAGGAGAGAGAGTTTATGTTATTCGGAGACGGTTCCGCCGCCGCGATGGCCGCGGCAGAGGCGGCAAAAGCGGCTGTGCGAAGCACGGCAAATTTCAACTGGACCTTCATCACCCTTCTCGCGCTCGTAATAGTGGGAATATGGATTCCGCAGTGGAAAAAGAAGAATTACGACGGTATGGCGGCGGCCCTCGCGCTCTACGGAGTGCACTGGATTTATGAAATAGCGAACGCGGTAATCTGCCACTTCACGGGCTACGCCCTCTGGCACGTATCGCCCGAAAGCACAAGTTTCATCCTGCTTGTAGGCGTGTCGTGGGAGCTTTCGCTCATGTTCTCCGTTGCGGGCTTTATGAGCGTCGGTCTTCTTCCCGAGGACAAGAACAAAAAGATTCTCGGAATAAACAACCGTGTCGCCTTCGCCATAGGCAACGCCCTGTTTTTCTCGGTTTTCGAAATCTTCCTCGCCTCCACTCCCGCGTTCATATGGGTTTATAAATGGTGGGGCGCCCTGCCCGTTTTCATCACCACATATATTCCCTTCTTCCTCGCGGCGAATCTCATCTATGACAAGCCCCGCAAAACTCAGAAAAAATTTCTCATCGGTCTCTGGAGCACGGTCGCCGTTCTCCTCGCCGTCCTCATCCCCTGCGGTATTATCTGAGAAGAACCGCTCAAAACCACAAAAACACCGCCGGCACGGAATTTCTTCCGTGCCGGTATTTTATTTGAGTTCTTTTTTTAAACTTTTTGATTTGTCTATCGCTTTTACAAGCAGCGCTCCGCCTATGACGCACACAACGAGTTCGCCGAGACCGACCCACGCGCCGTTTATCAGGAAGGCCCTTAACGAGGCGCCCTTCTCCTCAAAGAACAGCGTGATTTCGGCGCCTACTATTACGGCGTTGAAAACCACGGGCATGAGCAGAGAGAGCCACGGGATTCCGCCTAAGCGCACATTTCTGAGCAGTCTGCCGGTGATTGCCGCGAGCAGGGTGGCAAGCGAACCGAACACCCAGTCCATCCAGCCGAAGGGGCTTGCGAGATTGCCCAGGAAACAGCCGATTGTAAGCCCCGGTATTGCCGCGGGAGTAAACACGCACAGGGTTGTGAGCACCTCGGACAGGCGGAACTGCACCGGTCCGTAGGAAATGGGGGCGAGCAGGAGCGTAGCCCCCGCGTAGAGAGCGGCTGTTGCCGCGCCCATCGCTATAAAGCGGATAGTCTTCTTGTTTTTCATATTGAATTTTTTCTCCTTAGTTTTGTTTCGGCGCCGCGCGCCGGTCAGGATGGTTTCGAACTGACCTTGGGGTAAAACCGCTTTGCGGATTTTGTATTAATCGCCGTGCGGCGGTATTATTTTTTCTTTTTCTTCGCGGGAGCGGGCTGTTTCGCGCCCTCCTGCTCGAGGCCGTAGTCCGTGGCAATGTAAATTACATTCCACACGGTGAGGCAGATGTAAATAATCAGAATGGCGTTTGCGAATCCGCCGAGCTGCAGCGTGTCAATGCTTATAACCGAGCCGAGAGTCATACCGATTAAGCCGAGTATGCCCTCCCAGTCCGATGTGAAAAGCCCCACAATGTTTATCTGCCCGGTTGTGAGGGCCTTTGCCGATGAAGCGAAAAACGCCATAAACACAATTGTGAACACAAGTCCCGCCGCGCTTGCGGTGAGGAGCACCTTGCGGTTGCCCTTTACAATTGCCGCGATTATGATAAAAACCGCGGTGAGCACGGCAAGGCAGAAAAAGATTATCGAAATCGTAAGCTTCACCTTGACGGGGGCGAAAACTTCCCAGAACACGCTGATATTGTCCCTCGTCATAAGCTTTTTGATTGTTTCGAATTTAAGCCCCATCTGCGTAAACAGATTGTAGAGACTTATTTCGAATTTCATGCCGTAATCCATAAATGTAGGTGAAATTTCGGCATAGATGAGCTGCAGGAAATAAATCGCGGGGAAAACCGCCGCCGCGAGGATTATATGCACAATGCGGTAAACTATTTTCATATTATCCGTCCTTTCTTCTCTTACTTGCCCCAGGATGAGTTGAGGGCGACCGTGCGGTTGAAAACGGGTTTTTCCGCCGTCGAGTCCTTATCCTTGCAGAAATAGCCCTGGCGGATGAACTGGAAGGTGTCGCCGGGCTTCGCCGCCGCAAGATTCTTCTCAACGAGGCAGCCGTCGAGCACGGTGAGCGAATCGGGATTTATGTGCTCAAGGTAGTCCTCTCCGCCGCCGCCCGCGGGATTTTCAACATTGAACAGGCGGTCATAGAGACGCACCTCGCATTTTTCGCAGTCATCGGCGCTCAGCCAGTGAAGCGTGCCGCGCACCTTTCTGCCGTCGGGAGTCTCTCCGCCCTTGCTTTCGGGGTCGTATGTGCAGTGAAGGCAGGTGACTTCGCCGTTTTCGTCCGTCTCATAGCCCGTGCAGGTCACATAGTAGGCACCCTTTAAGCGCACTTCGTTGCCGGGGTAGAGGCGGAAATATTTTTTGACGGGCTCAGCCATAAAGTCGTCGCGCTCAACGAAAATCTCCTTTGAGAATTTCACCGTGCGGCTGCCGAGCTCGGGTCTGTCGGGGTGATAGGCAACCTCTATATCCTCGGTCTGACCGTCGGGATAGTTGTCGATTATGACCTTGAGCGGTCTGAGAACAGCCATCGCCCTCGGCGCGTTCAGGTTGAGATAATCGCGGCAGCACGCTTCGAGCAGACCGAAATCAACAATGCTGTCCGCCTTGGCAACGCCCGCGCGCACCACGAAATCCTTTATCGCCTCGGCGGGGTAGCCCCTGCGCCTCAAGCCGCAGAGAGTGACCATTCTCGGGTCGTCCCAGCCGCTTACAATGCCCTTTTCAACAAGGTCGAGGCACTTGCGCTTGCTCGTCACGCAGTAGTTTATGTTGAGGCGGGCGAACTCAATCTGCCTGGGCGGCTCGTCAAAGCCGACATTCTCAATAAACCAGTTGTAGAGCGGACGGTGGTTTTCAAACTCAAGCGAGCACAGCGAGTATGTAACCTTCTCCGCCGCGTCCGAGAGCGGATGGGCGAAGTCGTACATCGGGTAAACGCACCATTTGTTTCCCGTCTGGTGGTGCTCGGTGTGGCTGATTCTGTAAATAACGGGATCGCGCATATTGATATTCGGCGATGCCATATCGATTTTGGCGCGAAGTGTTTTTTCGCCGTTTGCGAACTCGCCCTCTGTCATTCTGCGGAACAGGTCGAGGTTCTCCTCAACGCTCCTGTCGCGGTAGGGCGAATTTTTGCCGGGCTGCGTGAGAGTGCCGCGGTATTCGCGAATTTCATCGGCGTTCAGGTCGCAGACATACGCCTTGCCCTCTTTGATGAGTTTTACGGCGCACTCATAGATAAAATCGAAGTAGCTCGAGGCGTAAAGGCAGTTGTTCCACTTGAAGCCGAGCCACTCGATATCCTCTTTTATGGCGTCAACATATTCGACATCCTCTTTTGAGGGATTGGTGTCGTCAAGGCGCAGGTTGCACACTCCGCCGTATTTTTCGGCGGTCATAAAGTCGATGCAGATCGCCTTCGCGTGACCGATGTGGAGATAGCCGTTGGGCTCGGGAGGAAAACGCGTCTGCACGCGGGAGTTTACGCCCTCCTTTAAATCCTCATCGATGAAATCCCATATAAAGTTGCTTCCCAGAACGGGTGAGTCCATATTCATCATTCCTTTCACAGCGAGGCGGCTGCGCTGCCGAGTCTCGCTTTAACGGCGTCCCCGCCGAGAACATTCATAATACTGTATAAATCGGGTGTCTGCGCCCTCGCCGTAACGGCAAGTCGTATAACCGTTGAAACATCGCCGACGTGACCCTTGAAAGCGTCCGGATTCTGCTTATATTCCTTGACATTAGGCGTAAAGCCGAGCGGCTCACAGAGGGCTTTGATTTTATTGAACCAGGTTTCCTTGTCGTCGTTAATATCGAAAACCTCAATATAACTTTCGAGTATCGCCTTTGCGTCCGCGGGCGCGATGTTTTCGGGAAGGGTGAACGCGGGGTCAAAGGTCTCGTCATAGAAATATGAGAGATAGGCGGGCACTTCGCTCCACTTGGAAATATCCTTGCGGGGCTTCGGGTTTTCCCTGTCTATGTTGAGAGCCGCCTCGAGATAGGCGGGATTCTTTTCAATCAGCGCGTAAAACGCCGGATCATATTCCTTTGCCCACGCCGTCACATTCTCCGCGACATAGGGCGCCTTCATAGTCGAAATCACGTTTTTGCTCACATCCGTGAGTTTTACGAGGTCAAACAGGCAGCCGCTCGAGCTCATCTTTTTGAGGTTGAACGGGTAATCGAGCGCCGGCACACCGGGATTCGCCCTGCGCCAGTCCTCAAAGCCGGAACTGATTATTGTGAGCAGATACTCAATCAGACTCTCCTTCGGGAAGCCTTCAACCACAAAGTAGCTGACCGCCGCCTCGGGATCCTTGCGCTTTGAAAGCTTGCGCTTGTCGCCCGTTTCATCGTCAAATTTCATAACCTGCGGAGTGTGCGCGTATTTCGGCACTCTGTATCCGCACGCCCTGAAAAGCGCTATGTGCTTGGGCACGGAGGATATCCACTCCTCGCCCCTTATAACATGGGTTGTGCGCATGAAGTGGTCATCGCACACGTGCGCGAAATGATAGGTCGGCACGCCGTCGGATTTTAGGAGCACCTCGTCAATGATGTTTTCGGGCATCTCGATTTTGCCCCTTATCATATCCTCAAAGGTTATTCTCTTCTCCTCGCTGCCGTCAGATCTGAAACGCAGCACCCAGCTTTTTCCGCCGTCGATATTCCGCTTTATTTCATCAAAGGTCAGGTCGCGGCATTTTGCCCATTTGCCGAAATAGCCCGTGATGGGCGCGCCTTCGGCTTCCTGCCTCTCGCGCAGAGCGGTAAGTTCCTCCGCCGCGCAGAAGCAGGGGTAGGCAAGCCCGCGCTCAACAAGGGATTTCGCCACTGTCTGATAAATCTCAACCCTGTCGCTCTGCGTGTAGGGACCGTAGGCGCCCTCTTCCGTACCGAAGCCGGTGACGCCCTCGTCAAAGTGAACGCCGAACGCCTTCATGCCGTTTGTTATGGCAGACACGCCGTCGTCTATTTCGCGCTTTTTGTCGGTGTCCTCAATTCTCAGGTAGGACACGCCGCCCGAAACCTTCGCCGTAAGCACATCCACAAGGGCGCCGAAAAGCCCGCCGATGTGAAGATAACCCGTAGGCGAGGGGGCAAATCGCGTAACCCTCGCGCCCTCGGGAAGCGAGCGCTCGGGATATTTTTCCTCAAAATAATCGGGCGTTTTGTCAATGCCGGGGAACAAAAGCGCAGCCAACTGTTTATTTTCCTGCTCAGTCAAGGGGATACCCTCCCATTATATAAAATTAAACTAAACTACATTATTACAGAAAACTTTGATTTTATCAAGTGTTTTTTTACAATAAAACGACCCACCGTCTCAGGCGGGTCGTCTGTTATGATGAACAGTCAATTTACAAAGCGGTTAAAAATTATTTGCCGTTACACTTTTTGTTCATTTTTCAGTTAACCTTTGAGTAGCTGTAATCATCCAAATAAAGTTTAGCCCCTTTGAACTCATATTCATAGGTGTATCTTGTGCCGTTCAGATTAAAATTGATTGTTCCGTCCTGTGCCGTCCAACTACAGGAAAACCCGTCTCCCGTTCCTGTACCATCAGAGTTTAAAGTCAGCTGGTCCGGATATCCGGAGTGAACCTCATCGCAAACCCAGTTTCCGACAAATCTTGATGATGTGCCGCACGAGCAGAACATAAAAACCATGCTCATAACGGTTGCGGCAACCAGCAAAGCAACGATTATTCTTTTTGTTTTCTTCATATTATACCTCCTGTTATTGTTAAAGTTTCTTAAGTTATCGGAATTCATCAAACATCACATCATCTCATTATTTTACCCTCCGTTTCGGTGTAATCTTATGTAACCAAATTAGCACATTCTTCTGAACTTTCGGTCGCCGTTCAAGCGACATTTTCAAATCACGGTATGTGCCGGCCCGCAGCCGTGTTTACCCTTTTGTGTTTTGCGGCTGTGCTTTGCTGTGATTAAAGATTAACACGCCCGACCCGCCTGCCTGTAACGGAGATTTTACCGCAGAAAGCAAAGACGACCCGCCGTCTCAGGCGGGTCGTCTGTTATGATGAACAGTCGGGTAAATATCGGTTTTTAATCTTTGACAGATTTTATAAATGCTCTACCATATAGCGTACAATTTCAGCGCAATTCGCGGCCGCCGTTGCTTCAAACTCCTGATACTCCACAACTTCTGTTTCATCCGGTTTATCTGAAATGGCGCGGATAACGATGTAAGGCGTGCTGTTCAGGAAGCAGACCTGCGCAATTGCGGCGCCCTCCATTTCACAGCACATACCGCCGAAATTGTCAATTATTTTCTCTTTTTGTTCCTTTGTGGAAATAAACTGGTCCCCGGAGCAGACTCTGCCTTCAAAAACGTGAACATCCGGCGCCGATTCCTTCACCGCGTTTACGGCGGCGGCCCTGAGCGCTTCATCGGCGGGAAAAGCGTAAAGCCCGGTATATGGAATCTCGCCTTTTCTGAAACCGATGGCCTCAACATCAAAGTCGTGCTGAACGGCGTCAACCGATACCACGATATCGCCTATATCAATCCGATTGTCAAGCGAACCCGCGACGCCCGTGTTTATTATTTTTGTGCAGCCGAAATCATTAATAAGCGTGTTCGCGCATATTCCCGCGTTGACCTTGCCCATTCCGCATTTTACAATAACAACGTTTTTGCCGCCGAGCGTTCCTTTGCAGAATTCCATTTCCGCGATTCTGGTCGTTCCCGTGATATCGGCGGCCTCCTTGAGTGAATTCACTTCAACATCCATGGCGCCTATAATGCCGATTATTTCTTCGTTTTCAGCGCTGTCTGATGTGTTTCTTCCGCAGCCGGCAAGCGCTGAACCCGCAAGAATCAAAAACACGGCGATAAAAGCAATCAGTCTGTTTTTCATAGATTTCCCTCTGTTCTGCAGTATTGTTATTACGGTCTTCAATAAAGCGTAAAAAGTTTTACTTAAAAACAAAGAACCCGAACGTATTTCCGATTTGAAATAAGTTCGGGTTATGTGCATTTGGTGACCCGGACGAGAATCGAACTCGTGTTACCGCCGTGAAAGGGCGGTGTCTTAACCGCTTGACCACCGGGCCGTATTGGTAGCGGAAGGTGGATTTGAACCGCCGACACCCCGGGTATGAACCGAGTGCTCTAGCCACTGAGCTATTCCGCCATAAACCGCTTTAAAGCCTGTTCATTATATTATAAGACAATATTTTTGTCAACACTTTTTTTAAAAATAGTTTTCCCCCTCCCCGCAGGTTGTAAAACCGCGTTTAATATGATAGAATTATTTATTATCATTTCAGAGGAGCACAGCGATGTTTTCACGGATTAACAGTCTCGGCCTGCTCGGCATGGAAAGTTATACGGTCTGCGTTGAGGTTGACATCTCCGGCGGTCTTCCGCGTATGGATGTTGTCGGCCTGCCGGACACCGCCGTAAGCGAGGCGCGCAACCGCGTGCGCTCCGCGGTCAAGAATTCGGGTTTCGAGTTCCCCGCCAGCAGAGTCACGATAAACCTTGCCCCCGCCGACACTCGCAAGGAGGGCACGGTCTATGACCTGCCGATTTTAATCGGTATTCTCCGCGCCACAACCAACGCTTTCCGTATGAACCTCGACGACTGCGCCTTCATCGGCGAACTGTCGCTCGACGGTCTTGTGCGCCATGTGAACGGCGCCCTGCCCATGGTCATCCGTGCGAGAAAGGCGGGCTACAAGCGCGTTTTCGTGCCCGAGTCAAACGCCGAGGAGAGTTCCGTTGTTGACGGCATCGAGGTCTATCCCGTAAAAAGCGTGCTCCAGCTCATTGAGCATTTGAACGGCAAAGAGCAGATTGTTCCCGCGAAATATGACCCCGCGTCGCGCCCGGATGTTCTGCTTGCCCCTCTGCCCGATTTCAGCGATGTAAAAGGTCAGGCGGAGGCGAGAAGAGCCCTCGAAATCGCCGCCGCGGGCGGTCACAATATACTGATGGTCGGCCCTCCCGGCTCGGGCAAGAGCATGCTCGCAAAAAGGCTGCCCTCAATCCTGCCCGAAATGACCTTTGAGGAGAGTCTCGAAACAACCGAAATATATTCCGTCGCGGGCGTGCTGCCCCCGGAAATCGCGCTTATAAAGGACCGTCCCTTCCGCTCGCCGCACCACTCCGTTTCACCCGCGGGTCTGTCGGGCGGCGGCGCCATACCCAGACCGGGCGAGGTATCGCTCGCTCACAACGGCGTGCTTTTTCTCGATGAACTGCCCGAGTTTTCGCGCCAGGCAACCGAGATTCTCCGCCAGCCGATTGAGGACGGCAAAATAACAATTTCAAGGGCGAACGCCTCCTTCACCTTCCCCTGTTCCGAGATGGTGGTGTGCGCCATGAACCCCTGCCCCTGCGGCTACTACGGCCACCCGTCAAAACCCTGCACATGCTCGCCCAACGCCGTAACCCACTACCTTTCGAGAGTTTCCGGTCCTCTTCTTGACAGGCTGGATATACATATCGAGGTGCCCCCCGTGGATTTCGAGCGCCTCTCCGACAACACACCTTCCGAAAGTTCAGCCGAAATCCGCAAACGCGTAAACGCCGCGCGTAAAATCCAGCAGGAACGCCTTAAAGGCACTCCCGCTTTCTGCAACGCGAAGATGACCCCCGCGCAGACGCGCGAGTTCTGCACCCCGACCCCCGAAGCCGTGAGACTTCTCGAAACAGCGTTCAACAAGCTCGGGCTCTCCGCCCGCGCCTATGATAAAGTTCTGCGCCTCTCGCGCACTATAGCCGACCTCGAGGGCTCGGAGATAATCGACACCTCCCATGTGTCGCAGGCGGTGCAGTACCGCCGCCTGGACCGCAGGATGAAAACCGTCGGGTGAGATTATGACGGGAATACTGATAATTGACAAGCCCGGAGGGCTGACCTCCTTCGGCGCGCTGATAAGAGTAAAAAAGATAATAAAGCAGAAAAAATGCGGTCACACGGGCACGCTCGACCCGATGGCAACGGGAGCGCTGACGGTTCTGCTCGGCGGAGCCACACGCTTTTCGGAACTTCTGCCCGACAGCGATAAAGCGTACACCGCCACGCTGCGCCTCGGCACCGTGACCGACACCCTCGATATCACGGGCAAGGTGCTCGGGCAAAACGAGGTGACCGCGAAAAGGGCGGATTTTGAAAAGGCTCTCGGGCAATTCAAGGGAAAAATCATGCAGACCCCCCCGATGTTCTCCGCCGTGTCGGTTGACGGCAGGCGGCTTTATGAACTCGCCCGCGAGGGAAAAGAAGTGGAAAGAGCGGCCCGCGAGGTTGAAATCCATTCAATTGAACTGACCGGCTGTGATGAAGAAAGCAACGAATACACAATAGATGTTTCCTGCTCCTCGGGCACTTACATCCGCTCTCTCGCCGACGATATCGGCAGGGCGCTCGGCTGCGGGGCGACTCTCACCGCTCTGCGCAGAACCAGGGCAAACGGCTTTTCCGTAAACACCGCGCTCACTTTGGAAACGCTTGCGGAAGCGGTTGAAAACGGCACTCTGGCGGAGCGCCTCATAAGCGTTGACACCGCCCTCGGCGCCTATCCCGCGGTAAAGGTCACCGACGCTCAGGCAGTTCGTTTTTCAAACGGCGGCGAACTTATGACCGACCGCCTCGGCGGCGCGAAAGAGCCGGGGCTCTACAGGGTTTACAGCCCCGGCGGCACCTTCCTCGGTGTCGGCGAAAACCGTGCCGACGGCAACCTCTATGTAAAAAGAGTGTTCCGGGATGAATAAATAACACCGCATAATAAAGACGGGCGAAGGATATTCGCCCGCCTGTTTGTTTTAAATTCCTATGCCGACAAAAAATCCCGCCCGGAACAACAACAGGCGGGATTTCTATTATAAATAACCGCTTTCGCGGGTTATTTCCTGTGCTCAGACCGCTTTGCCGCAGATTGCGTAATTGTCGATGCTGCAGGTGCTGACATCAACGCCGAAGTGGGCGGCAACTTCCTTTTCCCAGTTTCTGTTGCGGCGGATGCGGTCAAACGAAATAACAACGCAGTCGTCATCCGAAACAAGACTTCTGAAACGCGAGACGCTGATTATGTTTGTGCCGTATCTGTATTCTTCGTTTGTTGTGCCGTTTTCGTTCGCTGTGGTAAGACGTACAAGTTTTCCGGATTCAAAGTTTTTCATTGTTTTTCTCCTCTTTCGTTTTTCTTTGACTCAATTTTACAATTCAACCGCTTAAGATTCAATCACACGAGGCATTAAGAACTCATTAAGGCTCATTAACATCTCATTAAACCGCCGCCTCTGTCTGACTGCAACTGAATAATAACACGGAAAACCGCCCTGTTCCGCCTGCGTGCGCGAGCGGCACAAATCCCGGCGCGAACGGAAAACCCGGCGCGGAAAACTCCGCGCCGGGCAGCTCATATATTTATTATTGTTTTATAAATCCCGTCTTTATCTCAAACACGCTGTCGTCGCAGCTGAGTTTCATATAGCCGTCATATTTTCTCGCCGTTTTCTCAACATTCGCAAGGCCTATGCCGTGGTTTAACGAATCCGCCTTTGTCGTCTTTATCCTGTTGTTCTTTATTTCGACCTTCTTCAGAACGGGATTCGAAATTGAAATGACCGCGCTGTTGTCCGTCTCCTTGCATTTTACGCTTATAACAGCGTCCGGTATTTCCCCGCACGCTCTCACGGCGTTGTCAAGCGAGTTGGAAAGCACCGTACACAGGTCGCTGTTCTTTATCCAGTCCTTCGGTATCGTGCCCGAAAAATCGATTTTCGTTCCGCTCTGAGCCGCCGCCTCCGCTTTGTCGGAGAGAATAGCGTCGGCGAGGTAATTGCCCGTCTGAAAACTGTTTTTGGTGTTTTCAAGCGCCTGCGAAAGCTCGGATATATACTGCTGCGCTTCCTCGGTTTTGCCGCCCGACATAAGCGCGTTCAATGAGAAAAGATTGTTTTTGTAATCGTGCCTGAAAGCGCGGATATCGCCGTTTTTGCGCATCATTTCCTCATAGTGCCTTATCTCCGCGTCAAGCTGCTTTTCATATTCCTTCTGCGTGTTGAGCGCCGAAATATATCTCATAACAACCACGATGATCGAAACTATGACGAACGCCGACGACAGAATCCTGAGCACCTTCGCCACTGTTGCCGAAAAAGCCGCGTCCTGACCCGCCTGCATGCCGTAATAGTTCGAAAGCAGGAAAATGAAAATCGCGATATACACAAACACGGGAATCGTCTCGAGAAAGTCCGGGCTGAACTTCACGGGCAGCACCCTGCTGAGAACCATCACAAGAACCGTAATAAGGAAATAGCAGACGATGTAAATGAGCACGAGTTTTTCGTTTGTCATATTGCTCATTCTCGAAGCGACCGCCGAGCAGATTATGTCGGAAAACGAGGGCATTACAAAGCCGAAAAGCGCGAAAGTCGATTTTCTGCCGGATTTAAACAGGAAATACGGCAGCGACATATTCGACAGAATCTGCAGAAAATCGTGCATCGATTCCGCCGTCTCGCCCTCCTTGAGCAAAAGCGACATGCATACGCTGACCGCCGCGAAGACCGCGCAGGCAATCAGGAAGGGCGCCTTTTTCTTTTTTGGCTTATAGCCGAAGAACATGCTCAGCGACACGATTATCATTGAGACGGACGACGCTATAAGCAGAAGGTGCGACACGCACAGAACCATTGTTTTTACCCCGCTTGGTTATTCGTTGAATTCAAGATACGCCTTGCAGAACTCCTTGTAGCGGCGTTTGCTCATCATTATTTTTTCGCCGTTCGTGAATTCGATTTCCTTCTGGTCGAAACTGCGTATTTTTTTCATATTCACAAGGTACGCCCTGTGCACCCTGAAAAAACCGTGGGGAATAAGCTCCTCCTCGAGCTGGGATATCGGCTTGCGGCAGACCACCTGCTCCTCCTCGAGGCAGATATAGCACTCCTTGTCGGCAACCTCAACATAGAGTATGTCGCCGAGCGGTATAAGTTCAATTCTGCCCTCCGCCTTTATGGCGAGGTTCCTGTTTATGTTGCTGTTCTGCACGGCGGCGTCAAGCGCCTCGAAAAATTTCTGCTTGTCAACGGGCTTTACGAGAAAGCGGTGCGCCCTCACGGCAAAGGTGTCATAGACAATTTCCTGGTAGGAGGTCAGGAATATTATCGTCTTGTCCTCGCCGAACTGCTCGCGTATTTTGCGCGCGAAGGTCAGACCGTCGATTTCGGGGGTCTGGTAGTCCATAACAAAAACATCGAACTCCCCGACGCGGTCCTCCAGGTCGGGATATCTCTCAAAGGTCTCGTAGTCAATGTCTGTTCTGCGCTCAATCGCGTAGTCCTCCAGCACGGTCACAACCGAGTCAATGCAGGCTCTTTCGTCGTCGCAAACGGCTATTCTCATCGTGTTCCCTCCGCCCGTATTCCGTAATATAAGGTAAAATATAACTTCAACATATAATTATATAATCCCGCCCGTGTTTTTTCAATAAAAAGATTAATATTTTGCTAATATTTGCGCGGTGATAATTGAATTTGATTGTTTTGTGTGGTATATTTATTAATTGAAACAGCCCCGCATCACATTCAGCTGATAAATTTTTAATTATATACAGGAGGAAACCATGAAAAAATCAAGCAAATTTATCGCAGTTCTTCTCGCGCTCGTGTTCGTATTCTCCGCGGCAATGCCCGCGGTAACCGCGTTCGCGGCGGACAGAGCCGCCTATGTCATCACAGCGGACGAGGAAACCACTCCCACCGATCCCGGCAATGACCCCGAAAACCCCGAAAATCCCGAAAATCCCGAAGACCCCGCCGATGCGAAACAGGAACTTTCCCCGTTCAAACAGTTCATTGTAAACATCCTTGAAAAGCTTGCGAATTTCTTCGGCGGCGACAGCAAAGAAGGCGGTCCTGCAAAATTCTTCACCTGGCTCATTAAACTCGTCACCGGCTGATCCCTTTAACCGCAAAAAGCACTGTCATACGACAGTGCTTTTTTGTTATTTTCGGTTCCCTCCGGTCGGTATTTTATCCCTTGAAGCGAAGCGTACTGCCGCTTGTGATTTCATAATCCGGAAGATACCTCAGATAGTTGTCAAACAGGTTTTTAAGCGTCTCCTGCCTTTGCTCGGGAGTGCTGTAAGCAACGCTGTCCAAAGCGGACGCGATGACCGACAAAATCAAACTTCCCGTAGCATCGGTCGAAGAATAACCCTGTTCAAGCAGCACCCTGACCTGTCCGTTCTCCGCCGCCGTCACCTGCCATTTATCCTCTGAAAGATTCACCTGTATGACCGTATCGGCAGTAAGCGTTGCTCTTACTTTCTCATTTAAAAGCAACCGTGTAATCTCCGAACCCATCACAGAGCGGACGGTTACATCGTCTTTCAAACGCTGTCCGTCCGAAGGCCGGATTATCGGTAAATAGCCGTTTCTGACGCTTAAGATATCGGTCTGGAAACAATAGGAACATTTTCCGGAGGGAATGTCCAGCTGAAATCTGAATGATTTTGCGAATAATCCGCCGTCTCCGGTTATCTGATGCTCCCCTTCATCAACGGTCAGAGAAATCTCTTTGCCGTGGACGAGTTTTCCCGCCTTTTCTCCGTCCAGTAAAACCTGTAATTTCATTCCGGATGCTTCAAATCTTTTAGGACGTATTATTCTGATTTCTCTCATATCAGCTTCTCCTGTTATATTTTATGAAAAACACCGTGGCGAGACCCGTAAAAACGGCGAACAGAACGCCCGCAACCGCAAACAGCTTTTTCAGATCAACGGCGGTTTCCGCGCCCGCAATAACCGCAGCGGAAATCAGAACCACACCCGCAAAGCAAAACAGATATCCCAAAAAGCCGTAAATTAATTTCGCCTTATCTTTATGTATAACACCGCTTTTTTTCCGTGTCAAGCGGTTTTCAACAGATTCGGCCATGCGTTTTCCCGGCGCATATCCCCACTCCTTCAATATTTTCTGCGCCTCTTCTTCCGTAACGGTGACCAGATCATCCCAGCACCCCTGGCCGAGATAGATCGCCCTCAGATACGAATCATGGTTTCCGTCGAGAACTCTCCAGCAAAGATCGTTTTCCTTTATTATTTTCGGGCGTTCTTCGACGAGCACTTTTATCAACGCTTTTCTTTTTTCGTCATATTCATAATGTGAAACCTTACTCATACCGATACCCTTTCTCCGAACATTCTTCGCTTTTCCGTCTTACTTCTTCACGCACGAAAGAGCGCCACCGCAGTATTCGCACACGAGCGTGTGGCCGAAATCCACAACCAGCGCCGCTCCGCAGCTTCTGCAGGAAACCCTCTGCTTTGCCCATACGCTGTTTTTGAACGCAACCTCATCGCCTTCAACCGACGCGCCCTCAAGGGCTCCGCTTTTAATCAGGCGGCGGATTCTCTTTTTCGCCTTTGCCTGCTCCGTTCCGAGAATATAAGAAATCTCGTTGATTGAAGTAATGCGGTCGTTTTTGATAAGACTTAACACTTTTGCCTGCGCGAGACTGTATCTGGTGTGAATGATGTAAACGGCAATAAGATAAACCGCCATTACCGCCTGTGGAGCCCACATAAACGCAAGCCCGAAAAAGAGGTTGTCTCCGGCTTCAAGGTCCAGGAGGAACAGAACCGAATAAGTCAGCGCCCAGATTCCCGAAGCTATGCCGCTGTATAATATCCGGTTGTTTCTCTGTGTGTTTTTCCTGAACTCGTGAACAGTGTTGATTAACAGCCACACCGCCCCCGCCGGGAAGGCAAAGCAGCCGATAACGGTTGCCGCATACCAGCGGTCCGCGTTTATTCTTTTTTTCATTTCTTTGTTTTTCATAATTCCGCCCCGCAATAAACACATTCATTTTTGTCGCTTTTATATCTGACCGTTGTGCCCGCGCACATTCTGCATCTGACGGCGACTCTCTCCGAAACGCCCTGCACAATGATTACGCCGTCCCTGTGATAGATATAAGCGCCTTTCAGAAGGTCCGAATCAATCAGGCGCTGAACTGTTTTAACCACGCCGGAATAGTCCGTCTTCATCATTGCGGCGAGGGTGTCGATTTTTGTCACATGTTCAATCGTAATCGCCGTCATATACGCGTTGTTCACCCTGCCTGTCCTTTTCATCAATATCCCCGCCGTTATAAAAGCCGCTCCGCAGACGGTGCCCGCCAGGTTCAGTATCATAAACATTCCGTAATCCCCGCCGGCGACAAGACTTATTGTTATCGGCAGAAAAATGAGCAGAACAAAACCGCCGAGAATTATGGTTTTTACTCCGTTTTCATAATACCGGGTTTTTTCATGAATCAGCTTTCTTATCAGTATGAACAGCCCCACGGGAAAAATGCAGAATAAAAGCCCTATCGTTTTTCCCCATGTCATCGGCTCGCTGTCGTTTTCAAACTGTAAGGTGTCGTCTTTGTTGTAATTGAACAGATTGGTTTTTCTGCCGGAGAAGCCGTTATCCGTTGTTTTGGTGCAGACAACCTCCTGAGCCCTTTTGTAGCCCCGTGTGGCTCTGTTGTAAATTGCTTTTATAATCAGAACCGCGGCGGCAATTACAAATCCGTAAAACGCGAACATGAAGATTATATCCACGTAAAAGCAGGCGTTTTCAATAAAGCCCTCCGGGTCGCCCGTGCCCATCCCGAAATATTCCTCAACCCCGAAAAGCAAGCAGAGCACAGCAAAGCAGGCCGCCGCTCCGATAAGGCAGAAAAGCCATTTCGGCATTTTTCTTATGTATTTTTTCGCTGTCATCTCAATCGCTCCTTTCCAAAGCATTGAACTTTTCTTTTTCTGTGATTTAACTATACCATCGCGCCCGCCCGCGACTGTAATCGCCGTTTTACTTTTATAAAGCAAAAACCGCAGTAAACCGGGGCTTTCCCGAAATTACTGCGGTGTTTTTATTATTTTTCTGTTCTGCTGCCGTTTTTCAACCGTGTTTTCCGTCGTTTTATGCTTACTCTTACCATACCATCGAATTATCTTCCGAATCAATCGAGTTATAGATATGTAAAAACCAGACACCGTTCAATCCGTAAGGTTCAAGCAGCAGATACTCCGAATTTATAACTGTTGGATAGTCGTTGACTCTTCCGAAGCCACCTTTGAAAAGGTGTGCCCCTTTACAAGGAATGTTCTTTATATGTATGAGCCCCTCCTCGTTTGCTTCCGACCAATCAAAACTATCCGGTGAATACTCTGTCTTTGAAAACAGCTTAAACCATCTGTATTCGGTTCTTTCATCATCCCAGTACCATACATTGCGTTCTTTAAAAAAGCAAAGTTCATCCTTTGACTCTCTCCAGAATTCTCCTCCTGCTGTTTCGGGATCACTTCCGTATCCGTAATTCATCTCATTAAGCAAACCATTGTACGCTTCTTCAGACAATTCCGGCTTATGCTCATTGAAAAACAGGCAAAGCTGTTCTTTTAAACCATATCTGTAATCCTTGTTGGTTTTCAAAGACACATCCGTGGATTCGTATGTCTTCTGAATCCTGTCCAATTCTCTTTCGGGATTACTGCTGTATCCGCCACTGTATGATTTCTGAATGTTCATATATTCTTTTATTCTATCGGTTTCCGTTTTCGCTTCTCTTGCCCTTTTTACCGTTTTTTCTCTCTCTTCTATCCGTTTCGCTCTTTCTTCTTCTCTTTCTTTTGCTATTCTCTCTGTTTCTTTTTTTGCTTCTTCCTTTTCTTCTTTTTCCTCTTCTTTTTTCGCTCTCTCTTCTTCTGTTTTTCTTTTTTCTTCCTCTTCCCTTTTCGCTCTTTCTTTCTCTTCAAGGATTTTGCTGACAACTACAACGAAAACTACTAAAAAGATAATAAAAAACAGCATAATATATCTCCGTTTACCGTTCATATCCTCGCGAGACTCGCGTTTTTATAGGATTCGTCGTCAGTGACTTCCTTAATCACCTTTATCTGCTTCGGGAACCTTATTTCGGCGTTCTCGTCGCTGAGTTCTATTTCCGCAATCGCCTTGTCGTTCCAGAACGGATAGACATCAATCTCAAAATACTGATTGTCGTATGTCAGGCAGTATCTGTCCTTGCGTATCTGGCGCCTCGTTGTGTCGGCGTTCATAAGCAGGCGTATATACTCGCTCTCGGAAAGTCTGTTTTCAATCTCAACGCGCTTTACATCACTTACCTTGCGCTTGGTTGTCTGGAAATAGATGTAGTGCCCGTCGCACCCGCGCTGACGCACGCGGACTTCCTCGTCCTTGTCCGACTTGAGATAAGTCTGTATAATTTCAATTCTCTGACAGTTCGGAACGGACTCAAGCCATTTTATGTCGGGATATTCAATAAGGAACTTGCGCTCAATCTCAAACGGCTCCGGCTCACCGAGGAAGGAGGATATTTCCGCTATTAACCGCCTCATTTTATCCTCAAAGCCCGTGGAGTTGTCAATTACGCGCAGGTGCGGGTGTCCCGTCCACACGGAAATCAGTTTGTCATCGAGCGCGGCTGCCTCTTCAACCGTCTCCGTTCTCGCGGAATTGTTAGCCGTGGTGTAGAATTCCTCCGCGCCCTTAGCCGCCGTAACCAGATGAAAAACGGCGTCGTAGTTGTCCCTGAGTTCAACCTCGTTGGTTCCGAGATATTCAAGCGCGCGGGCAAATTCAATGCCGTCCATATACGCCTTGTTGTCGAGTGCTCCGCGGTCGCAGACTATAAGCACCTTTTCGGTGTCCATTGTCTCCGCGGCGTGTTCAAACACCTTTTCTTTATCAAGCTGCAGGCGGAGCAGGCAGTTCTGAAACTCGCCGTTCGTCGAGCAGGTCCAGGGCGCCACGCCGCCCGTAATCAGTTCCGTCGCGGTCTCCGTTACGAAGAGCACGGTGTAACCCATCTGAGTAAACGCGTTCTGCACCCAGCTCATAGCCGTTGATTTTCCGCCACAGGGTCCGCCCGTAATAACGATTTTTGTAATTTCCGCCATTTTTTCTTCCTCTCTCTTTTTCAACAATTCATCTACGCTTATCTGAAAGAGCGCCGCGAGCTTCCGTATTGTTTCCACGCCCGGTTTTGCCCTGCCGACCTCCCATTTTGAAACCGCCTTGTTGGTAACGCCGATTTCCGCCGCGAGTTCCGACTGTGAAAGCCCGGCTCTGCTTCGCAGATTATAAATATAATTCCCGAATCCGTAATCGTTCACCGGCATCCCCTCCTTACGGTTGTATTATCTCATATTTTCCGCGGAATACAATCCCCCGGCTGTCGAACAGCGGTAGATATTTACCGCAGACCGAAAAATTCCATGGCGTATTTGTTCGCAAGACTCAGGTGATCCGGGTTGCGGAACCTGTGATCCGCCCCTTCAAACGGAATAAATTCAATCCGATTGTTCTGCGCGAACGCCATGCCCTCCTCAAAGGGCACTACCTCGTCCGAATCGCCGTGCATTATAAGAATTGACTGAGCGTATTGCGTGTAATCACGAGAGCGGATATCGTTTTCCTTAAGATCCTCAAGCAGGGAGGGTGTTACGATAACCTTTCTGTCAAACCCGACCTGAACATCCTTGCCTTTCATAACACGGTCATACTCGTCATTTTTCATTATGGTTCCCGTCAGAACCTCATACATATTGACCGCGGGGCAGCGCAGAGCCGTCTTTTCGAACGGATTGCCGTTTTCGGAAATATATTTGAGAATCAGATATCCGCCGAAGCTCGTCGCGTAAGCGTAAAGCTCGCTCGCGCCGAACACGGTTTTTGCTTCGCGGATTACCAGTTTGAGATATTTCGCGCAGTCGTCCAGCACGAGTTTTTTCTTCACATCGTCGCCGTGCGCGGGCCAGTTGAAAACAATCACAATAACATCCTTCTGCTTGGAAAGCAGTTTTTGAGCGAACACATTCGCCGCGTTGTTGTCCTTGTGCCCGGCGAAGCCCGTACAAAATATAACTGCCTTTCCGGCAGTTTTCTTTTCATTGTAATAAAGCTTGCACCTTATGTTGCAGCCTTCCGAATTTATTTCATGATATTTAAACATTTTTATACCTCAGTTGTAGATTGTGTCTTTTCGTGTTAAATTTAACATTTTTCATTGATGATCGTCTGTAATCCGATTGTCAGAGCTTTTTCCCGTTCTTATGTAATGCCCTTCCTGTATCGCCGCGAATGTCGCGGCGGCGCCGACGAGAGCCCCGCTGTATTTCAGATCGATATAATTTAATGTCAGCGGGAGCGCGAAAAGCAGTATTCCCGTCACCTTGTTCATTACCGTGTGCAAAACAACAAGTTCCCTGCGCACTACATATCCGGAAATCAGGTTGACCGCCTTGGTTAGGGCAATCACGGCTGTCAATATGATAAGCCAACCCGGCGCGTGAACGGCGGGAATAAGCTTTATCATACACACGGCAACCAGAACAAAATCGGCCGCCGTATCGAGTTTTGAGCCGAACGCGCTGACGGTGCCCGTTTTGCGCGCAACAATCCCGTCCGCCATATCGCTGACCCCGGCGGTGATATACAGGGCGTAAAACGCCGGTGAAAACACGGGGCAGAACAGCAGAGCAGCGCCGCAGACGATTCTTATACAGGTTATTATATTTGCCATATTAAACCGGTGTGCCGACTTCGATGAGATTGCCGTCCGGGTCATAGAAGCGTATGACCTTTTGTCCCCAACTGTGCGTCATCAGCTGATTGACGTATTTCACATCCGGATAATACTTTTCAAGCCTATCGATAAATCCTTCAATGTCAGATTCCTCAAAATAGAGCTCGCAGGAATTGTTCTCCGGAATAATATCCTTGCCGAGAAACTCCTTCCAATATTTCTCCTCCTGCAGCACCAATCCGTCTGTCAGAATCATATTTCCGTCATTGTCAAGAATCATCTCAAGGCCGAACAAATCACGGTAGAACCGCCTCGATTTTTCAATGTCCTTCACAACGATCAATACATTTTTCAGTTTCATCTGTTGCCTTTCTTCTTGTCTTTGAAAAATCCGCTTCCCCGATATCCCGTCAAACGGGAATTTATCATAAATGGGTTCGCGCCGCAATGCTCTTCAGAGCAATTTATTTTTTGCCGAGCAGGCAAACCGTCTCCTTGATGTTTATAGCTGTTTCTTTGGTGAGAAGACGGCAAAACCGATTTATATAATTCCCACCTCATCAGTCACTGCGTGACAGCTTCCCCTCAAGGCGAAGCCGTCGGATGAGGTGGTAAATATCAATAAAACAGTTTATTTCCACGGCTTTTTGCCGTCAAGCCAGCCCTTTTCTTTCCAATATTCCGTTTCAACAGGGGAAGAACTCCAGCCTTTTTTCTGCATTTTGCCCATCATCATAAACATAAAACTTGTCTTTATTCCGACGAAAGGTTTTTTGCCGTTAATCTTTTTGGCAATGGAACTTGTGTCTTTTTCAATTTTTGCTTTTTTCTTTTCGGGAACCTGATTCCAGTTCATCGCCTGAACCGAAACCCCGTATTTTATTATTTTTGGAACACCCATATAGAAAAGGGCGTCTCTGATGTCTTTTATTGCGCTTTTTGTTCCCGAGCCGGCCGCTGTTGAAACGATTACCGCCTTTTTGCCGAACATGGATTCCATCGGGCGATGAGACATCCACAAATCAAATGTCAGGTCTATGAACGCCTTGAGAGGAGCGGAAACATGCAGACAGTATGTCGGAGTTGTGACAACAAGAATGTCCGCTTCATCCATTGCGTCAATTATTATCTTCTTTTCATCATAATAAGGGCAGGCGGTTTCATCTTCAATGCATTGATAGCAACCGGAGCAAAAATGATTCAGGTCTTTCGGAAAGAAAAACTCCTTTATTTCATTTTTACCCGGTATTTTATCGGCAATCATTCTGCCGGTATGATATGAACTGCCCTTATGATTCTGCCCGTTGAGTGTAACGATTTTCATAGTTGTTTGTTCCTGTATTATTGTTTTGTTATCAGTGCCACGCATTCGACGTGGGTTGTATCAGTGTCAGTGCTAAGTGCTCTAACCTTGTTTCAGTATTAGGAATATTTCCTAATTATTAAACTACCCTAGTTGTTTGCGTATTAGTGCTAACTCAAATATGGTAACTTGCAGTCAAATTGTATTCTTTATCATGATCATCTTCAACAAATAATTCTCTTTTATAATCAATATTATTATGCTCTAAACACAACTCCACAAAACATAAAAAGATGCCAATATCAATTTGATTATAATAAATAACTCTATCTTTAGGCATTATTCCTCTTTTACCTTCTTTACGATATCTATATACTTTTATTTCTTTTTCAGTTGTCTCAACTTTCCATGGTTGTGTATTACAAGCACTTGGAGTAAATCTAATAATATTGGCTATATCTAAGTAATTATCTCCGTTCCATATCTCAGATAATTCTTTTCTTTTACTTTTATACATATCTTTTCTAAATTTATCTTCTGAATCTACTTTAGCTATCGCAATCATTATAACAAAATCTAAACCATCTAATTCTTTTTCATCAGGTTTACCAATTCCAAACCATAAAGTACCAATATTTTTAGAAACTAAATACAAATCTAATTGTTCTCCTATATAACCAA